>JGI24158J21664_10008196_pt1 | contig 13889 bp, 10 predicted proteins | sample Ectturendosymbi3_FD_21664 | JGI IMG/M metagenome (IMG submission 21664) | reverse complement strand
ATTGTTTCATATGACTCAGCCAACAAGCAGAAGCATCATAAAAGCCATCGCATGCAGTAAGCCAACCATTAGCGAACATTGGAGCAAATGAAAACACAATGTCACAATAGTTGATCAGTGTAAACAAAGAGGGGCGCTGTGTCATATAGGATTGGCGAAAGACCATGGCGGTCATTTAGTCAACCAACCCAATTATAATGAAATAACCCTTTCGTATTTCTACGTGCAATCCAAGATACTACTTTCTGACAACTAAATAGCTTGGGATAAAAGGAGAGAGCACTTATTATGTCACAGTAGTAAATATGATGAATGAATGTGGAGTGTGAGGTGTTAATATCAGCTGGACAGAATCAGCAATGTCAGAGCTTGCATAAAACATATTTTGTGTGGTTAAACATATACTTTTGATAAGGTTAAAAACACTGGCTGGAAGTAAAAGTAAATTAAAAGAATATTCATTTTGGCAAAATATATGCTGTATACTGCAGTATGGGCAAAAAAATTTTTTTGCAGCCGTTCGCCAACATCCCCATATTTGCGGCCAAAGTGTGTGCATGAAATTTTTTTCAAGATGGATTTACACCCTGAAAGACTCATTTTTGGGTATTTTTGATTTCAAAAATGGATTCCCAGACCTAAAAAAACCCTGGCACTAATTTTCATGCATTCAGCTTCCCTAGTATTCATGTGGCAACCAATTTTCTAAAAAACAGGGGGGGAATCTCTCTCTAGTGACCAAAATTTCACATCGCAATAACTCAAGAAGCGTTAAAGCAATTTCGAAAAAGTTTTTTAATCTTCATCATTTTTTATACTCTTTACGAAAAAGTACAAATAAAAAGGTTTCATGACATATGGTTACATGCAGTTTCAAATGAAGCATGGAATGACCCATATTGCTTGTTTTCGTTTCTCAAAAATTGTGTGTGCTGAATTTGTAATGCTGGTTGTGTTTAGTGTTTATTTTATACACATTCATCCCTTTGAACAAAATTAAGTTACCAATGAAGTTGCTGAATTTTGAAGCTTCAATTTTATTTTGCTGGAAGATTTTTTGAACTAATAGAAACTTGTGTTGTACTTTATTGTGAATGGTGTTTAGGAAACAGATGCTTTTGATTATATGTCTTGTCATATGTGGGTGCCTACATTCATATTTCATCTTTATTCATTCTGTGTTAATGCATTCTGTATCAAGTAGCTCATATCATTAGACCTATTTACATGGTCAATACTAACAAGTGTGCTCAAAATGAGCTATGAGGTCAAGAGAACTCAGTGCCATTTTGAACGAAAATGAGAACATTAGAGCTGTGTGTTTGCATGGAGCTTCAGAACAGCTGGGTTAGGTGTTCTGTGCTGTGGTCCTTAGTCTAGTGGCATCAGCTTCGCATTGTACACTTGAGGTGGCTTGCTAGCTCTGACTGGGATGCTGGACTTGCTGGAGCAACAACGTTGTGAACAGCCACCCTAGTCCTGATACATTCAACCACAGAGTGTTGCACTCCTGTCTGGTGCTACACTGCTCATACCTGCCTCGTTTACCTTGCCATAAACAACGCCTTGCGAATTGTGACTGGATGCCTGCGTCCTACACTAGCGGACAATCTTCCTATCGAGCCTGTACACCTGCTCCATTTGGCACTCACCTGTTCACCAAGTGCGAATGCACGGCGTCTAATTATATATTGCAAAATGTTGTTGAAGGTAGCTGTACTTTTGTTTCATGTCAACATAGTAGCAGTGATGCTTGAATCAGCCTCAACCATGTAGTCTTCGACAATTGTCTGAGATTATGTTGAAAATTATGGGTGTACTGTAGATATTACAATTGGCATTTATTGCCATCAGCATAAAGCTACATCAAACAAGGGTGGTGTTTGTTGCAATTGAAACATTGATCTATGACAAGCCTGGCCAACCCGTGGCTTGCGGGCCACATGTGGCTCTTTGCATAGTTTCATGCGGCTCTTACGTAAACACCATATTTATTTGTGTAAAAGTCCCAAATTTTGTACCAATTGTTCACCTTGAAAGTCGGGGTGCGACCTACACACAAGAACATACATAAGCGAGAAAGAGATGGGATGATGTTCATGTGTTCCCATGTGTATGATGTGGCTCTTTGCGGCAACACAGTAAGAAGTGAGGCTGCTGGTCTCTGACTGGTTGGTCACATTTGATCTACGATGTTGTCCAGTCACAGGTATCACCTTTGCCAAACATGTTGATCAACAGAGCGCAGTAACAATAGTCATAAATGCTTGCCTGCTTACTGTGCAGTGTAGAGGAAGTGTGAATACATATGCCAGCAGTTATTTTTAACCAGAAATTTTCATGCTTTCTAAAAATTGTTTTGCATGATGAGCAGAAAACAGTGAGTATGGAGGGATGCTGATATGTGAGGGATGCATGGGAGCAATTCATTGTCGTGGTGCCTTTGTATCACACAGCACTGCACCTATTGATTCACTCAATAAAAGGCAGTCCATGCTCGAGGAGCTGAAGATATTGAAAAAGTAAGGTGCCTTATTGTACTTAGTCTGATCTGCTTTTTAGGTATGTGCTATTGACAAGTTCTAAGTGCAAGTGGGAGTTTTGCATAAAGCTATATCCACACGGGATGCTTCTAGTGCGGTGCCTCTGCGACTGGTGCGGTGAGTTTAATGCGCCATTGTATGCACACGTATGTGCATGAAGCGATGCATTCATTGTGCACAGCTTGGGCTGCACGAATGGTTGAGACCTGAAATTTGGTGATGACGTTGGTGTGCTGCAGTGCAAGACTGTGTTTTACTTAAGTTCTGACATCACAAGTGACATATTTTCAGGGTGTTAATAATTTTGTACACCATACTGTTGAACAAAGTTACACAAGACTTGTGGCGGTACACTGCATAAAACCTTGAAATGACTGGTTATTCAAAATAAACGCCAAATTTAACTTTGTACAATGCCTCACAAATTATTAAAAAAGTAGTGCTGTCCAGATTTCAGACGAACAAAGTATTGCATTACATAAAATTTGCATGATTTGTTGCTACATGGATTGAATGAGGTTTGTGTAGGCCCTCCATGGTCATGGCGGCTTTGTTTTAAAAACCATTTGTTTCATTTCTAGAGGGGCTAAGTATCAAAAAATTAAAGCAGCAATAAGTGCAATTGATGTCACACACAATCCCATAACAAAATCACAGCAGGGGAATAAACAACAATAGCCTTTAATTGGCTTTTGTAAGACAGTAAAACATCACTTATCAAAATGTGTGGTGTTTGCAAAATGTTACCCTTTATTTTATCATTCTTGTACTCCATATGTGACAGTGGTTTTGCATGAACAAGATTCATCAACTGTTCATTGATAGTTACACAACTTACTTTCAATTACAGTTTCAGGTAGCCTACTGCAAAAATACACTCATTTAGCATGACCGTGCCCAGCACCTAGAATGGCCTACAGTAGATGGTAGATTATGTTGCACAAATCACACCTTGCTTGGGACGAAAACTTCAACCAATAGCTGATCAGGTAGGCCGGGTCGTGGCGGCTTAAACAGTACAGCAATTTAGTAGCTTACCCCACTGGGCCTACTGAAGACTAGATTAATCTTTCGTAAATCCAGTGTTTCAGATATCCATAAACTATTAGCAATTGTTCTGTGGTTGTTCTGCATCCTTTTCTTTATCGCAGTACAAAAAACTTAAACAATGTCTACGAGTACATCCTATCACCGCTCTTTCCTGAACCCTGGGCAGTGAGTCTGATGCGTCAATATAGAAACAGGTTCTACTCGAACGCAGCCCCTACCAGATGCATCAGAAAAGGACGTGACGTCATAAAATCAGACGCATGCGCCCAAAAAACGCAGAGGACGCATGCCATGTGCATATAGCTTTAGGTAATTTACATCTCTGGAAATTTGATGCTGAAGTTGAAAAATTCTGTCGGCATTGTTACCAGAATAATCATTTAACTTGGTATATATGCTTAAAACTTACAACCAGTGATATTTGCCAACAAGAATCTGCGCCAAAATTAAATAAAAGGTTTTTAACACTTTTGCTCTTGACCAACGTTGATCTATGTCAAAGGCACACTGACCACTGTTCTTGGCCGACGTAAATCAACGTTTTAGTATTGAGAAGTTCGTGCCAGTGTACATCTATGTTTCATTTGATATTTGTTGCTAGAATTGGTCTAAAAATGTGGTTCTAGACTGAGTTTAAGCAACATTAGGTTTTAGACTGAGAATCCATACCCTATGTGATCCAGAGGCTGTTTGAAAGCATGGTATTTTTGAGTTGGTCTACCTAGGTGAGACCATCTTCAGTGGACCAGGACTGTGGTTTGTGTGTTGGAAGTGCATTGATATGCTGTCAAATGCTAGGAAAACATGAAATAATACGGTAGAAATGTTTCTGTAAGTATATTTAGGCAATTTGATGGAGTTCAATTGCTTAATGCCCGACTTAGGTGCTTCTTTGTTTAAAAAAGTGGAACTTTTGTACAAAAATTGAGGCCAGGCTTGTTTCAATGGTATCTAACCTAAAATGTTTTGAAAATGATTTGATATGTTGGCAATTGACTAGTGTAAAGGCAACAGAACATTTGTCAGGTTCACTGTTGTAGCCAAAGCTGGAAACCCCAAGAAGTATCTACCTTCTATGCAAGCAGAAGGCATTTAAATTTTCTGTTAAAACTGTGGATGTCATGCCAGGGAAACCACCTGGTAACAAAGGTGCTTAAAGCTACCCAAGTATACCCTGTTACTTAATGGCATGCATCAAAAGTCAGCAATGGTCCATGCATTTCACACTTAGCCCTTCAACGGGTTCTACCTCAAGTTATTCACATTTTATTAATGTCAATGCAGCTGCAGAAGCCATAAATATTATCCAGAAATGATATAAAAGCAGATTACAAAATAGAGAAAACATGTGTCCAGAATTAATGCCAATCAATCAACAAACCTGCTTTCCACAATTCAAAACCTAACACAATTCAATAAGTTACAACTGACAGTCGCACACAGCGTATGAAAAAAAACTGCAAAATTGAATTGATAAAATTGCAATACTATTTTAAAAAGCATTTTAAGGTCCTGGTTATAAGCATTCCCAGCAATACATATTACAGCATTCTTTCGAACCTGTGAATCAAGCATACCACTGGCACATTTACTCTTTTGAAAATGGTGTGCGGATCTCTTTACTGATTGTGATGGGATCGCTAACTTCAGACTTGCCCAAACCTTGGCTGAGTATGCTAGCAAAGTAGTAGTACAGCAAAGTGTGCTATGGTGTATTCATGTATTTTTATGACTCAAATCACAAAGTAACACAAGCATATCAGAAGAAATTTTGAAAAGCAAAACACCAATGAGCAGAAATTAATTGCATGCTGATGAGTGTATCAAGTCTTCAGGTTTGGCCAATTGATGTTAACATATATGGATCAAAAAATATTGTTGAAAGACCTTATTGGTCAACTGCTCAGCCAACCCTTTTGCTAGCGCAAATCAATTTTAAAATGAATGTTTCACATGTAATGAAAGAAGAAACCATGCATCAAATTATTGTTAGACAAAATAGGTAAGCAACAACAGCAAAACAGTGGAAAAGCATGCCTATGTACAGGGATGGGCAACTGGAGAGATAAAAGATATAAAGAAAAAGAGGGGCACTAAAAAACAGTATTACAGAAAAGTGACAAAAATATGAAACAAATCAACAGAAATGTTGCCAAAATGGCAGGACGTTTTTGTATTGTTCTCAAAATAAATAAAGGTGGGAGGGATTTCAAATTTTCAGGAATATTAGACTAAATTTTGGGACCAGTATAGTGTAAAGAAAGCTTACCTGGAGACGTTTTCACTCAGGGTAAATGATATTGTTGCAAGAAAGCAAGCAAGCCTTCTGTGAAATTTGTGGACTGATGCAATGCCAGAAAAGTGGTTATCAACATGTTTAGGCAGTTGAACATTATCAAAAGAGTACACATTTAGCAACTGACAATTTAAAAAGTCTGTAATATTTCAAACTTCGTGCTTAGAGTATTTTAGGTTTATCACATTTAAGATTTCTTACAACTTTATTCTGCAATCTAATTATGAGTAAAGAAGCTTTGTTGGCACTTTCCCAGTTAGGTATTGAATAAGTTAACTAGGAACTACAAAAGCAAACAGATTTGAGCACTGAAACATTGATATAGTGATTTAATTTGAACAACATTCCGCATGGTTTGGAGAGTTCTGACACCAACTTTTCAATATTAGGCTTTGAACTGGGTTTATCATCAGGTATAATGGCAAATATTTTCAGATACTCTGGTTTGGTATTGGCTGATGATTAATTGAAACTGAAAAATTGATAATGTTAGTGTCTTCATGGGCATGAAATTACTTATGGAATATATTTGATGCATATATAATTTGTTAACACAAAGCCAGTGATCAATTTATTGAGCTCATTGTCAACTATTTTTCCAAAATTTTGTGTTGTTTCTCTGAGATATGAAGATTTATATTCAGCATATAAAACAGCATTTAGGTTAGAGGTTTTTACAATGTCACTGATGTATAAAGAATAATAAAGGCCTAAGGACGGATCCTTGGGGAACACTGCATCTTGCATTAAAAGGAGATTTATTATCTGCTATTTTAGTACACTGAACCCTGCTGCCCAGGTAGGAAGCCAGCAGTTTTTGGGGTGAACCTCTTTCTTCATTGTAAAATAATTTTTCAAGTAATATATTGTGATCAACACAGTGAAAACCTTTGCTCAAGTCTTAGGAACAGAGTACATGTTATTGGTTTGTTCTCTTTATTACAAATAATGTCATGGCAACAATTGCTGCAGGATGCTGGTGCAAAAATGATATTGCTGTGGGTTGAGTATACAATTACTTGCAAATGGTACAATCTTGGCACTGTGAACTAGTTCTTCAAAGCTTTGGAGAGGATTGGAAGTATGGATATTGGTCTATAAATCATTAGGAAATTTGGTAGCAGCCAGTTTAGGATTGGATGTGATTTGAACTATTATTTAAAGATTGGGTAATTCAAAATTTGCAATACATTTATTTGAAACTTTGGAAAACCATGAGGATAATATGTTAGTTTTATTTGTTGCAACTTGTTTTCTGATTTACTGTGTAAATCTTGAGTTTGTTTCTCTTTTCTGCTGTTGGTTCAGCCTTTCAACATTTCATCTGAAAGAGAAAAATTATGAAATATAATAATCTGATTTTGATTGTTTCATATGACATAGTTTGAAGGTTTTCAACTCAGGTATGTTTCTTTAGATCTGTTTCTGATCTGACTCGAGATGAAATCCTCAAACTGAATGCTCGAACATCGTTGGTGAAAGGAAAGTAAGTTATGATTGTTGACTGACTTCCATGGTTGTGTGTGTATGCTATGCATTGGCAATCAACCGTCAGTATTTCCTTTGCATCAAGTTTGGGTGCTAAAAAGCGTTTTGTAGCCATTTGAGCTGTCTGAATTGTGCATACTGAGTTTGGAGATATTGGTAATTACACACTTTGCTTCACGTCTGAAAATGTAGGTATGCTTTGAAGCAAGTATCCAATATCAATTGTTGTTCCATAAGCTGCTCAAAAGATTTGCCAGGACAGTAACGAAAGTTTGTTTGTTGGATTTGGTTATTTTCCCCAAAATATGTTGCTTTTGCAATATTCAAAACTCAATTGCAGCTTAATCAAAGTATGCTTTCAATGTAGCCACTTCATCTCAAAATATGTTTTTTTTCAACCACAAACTAAAAAACATTGATCGTAGATGTCTTAGCAAATGTTCTGTTCTTTTGTAATAAAGACAATGAAATTGGGTTCTCAGAATAGCCGCTAGTTTCGTCAAAATACTAATTAAAGTTGCTTTTATGTCAAAATTGTCTCAAAGTTTTCTGGACTGGTCATATTGACTTAGAAAACAAGTTAGATTAGCTGCAGCCAGCTGCTTTGATTGAGCACCTGGTGATCTATTGTGCAAAATTTGTACATTTTTTTTCTATCGCCTCTCTTTCCTCTTAAACTTGGTGCACCAGTGTCATTTTTTGATGCTTGGAAATTCATTTCCATATTGACTTCTTTGTAAACTGTTCACGTTTTTGCAGCAGCACAGTCTCATTCATCCTAACTGCTTTGAAGGAAAGCTTGCTGTGTCTCATCTCATGTAAGCCTGTGTTTTCAGCGTGGAATTGGCTCATTCTATGATTCATTCCTCTTTGATGGAGGTGTATGATTTTGTGACATGTCAATTAACTGCAAAAGAGCAAGAACTGAACAAAAGCGTTGCTGACAGAGTGAAGGAAGCGGTCGAAAAGGCGAATTCCACCCGAGATGCTTTGAAAGCCCTCAACTCGCAAACAAGCCAGGTTTGATTCTGAAGTTTATTATTGCCAAGTACCTTTTGCCTGTTTACAGCAAACTGTGATAGTTGTGCTAACACCGCACTAAGCAGGGCCAAGCACAGCCGTAGATATAGTCTCGAACCCTGCTTTTTGGACGACCTCTGGGCGGTTTGTTTTCGTTTCGTTCATTGGACGACCTCTGGGCCGTTTTTTCTGTTTGGTGTAGTCAGCTGGACTTACCTCGCCAGTCGTTCGTGGAGCATTCTGGCGATGTGGTCGAGCCATCGTATTTGGGATCCCTCTTCGGAGGAGAAGTGACTCGACATTCCGGGCCATGAACTCTTCATAAAAAATCCCGTCTCTGCCGCTTTGCATTTGGGATAGCATTTTTTCAGTCATTATCCAAGATCACAGATGAGGATCAGAACAAAGACTGCTTTGAAAGCTGACGACATTGTAGTAAACTCACGTAACACTTTCCAAAGCTTATGCTTTCTAGAGGTCGATGCAACCATTCGTAGACATGTTTGGTGTATTCCCAACATTTTTCGAAAATTTCTTGTAAAGTAAAGATTTGATCTGCAGTGCTACGTATCCTCCAGCTTGACTTCAACTGATTCGTGGCATCTTTTATCAAGGCACTTGTTATTCACTCTTCTAGAGAGGCTATAAGGAGGAAATATTCCTTGGTAGTTGGTTCATTTCCTTCTGTTTTCTTATGCTTGGGAAGGAGTGTTGCCTCAATGGCCGATTGGAAAAGTTTCCACCCATTGTCCAGATGGACAGTGTCAGAGCCACCGAGCTTAATCCAAGAGATTCCATCCAGGGAATATTTTTTGGCTTCCTCGACCAGTTCGTGCTCTTTCCCTGTGGGTGATGTTCCAGTTTCAAGTTAGGTGCAAGCTTATGGCAACAGTCTTTCGACGCATCTCAAATCAATTTACTGTTTTAAACCAAAGCGACCATCGCTTCAGGTGTTTCCGAACAGTTTTCTCTCAGAAAACATCGAACTGCCCTGATTCAGTTTCTCATTCGCAAGATCACACATTCACAACCCAGCGCAGTGCCATGACGCATTTTATTTCATACATTGAGCTCGGACTCTGGACACACGCTATTTTGTAAATGCCTGCTGTTTTTCGATGCTATTGCAACCACCGTGTTGGTTTTAACTACTAGATTGAAGGGTAGTGGAGGACATGTATGTACAGTGTGTGACGTTGACAGGAATGCGACGCTCTGACGAAACGATTGCTATCAAACCAAGATGTGACGGAAAGCAAAGCATTCGCTGAAACTGCAGCTCGCTTCGAAGAGGTGGGTAAAACGTTTCAACGTAATGAATGGTCTTTTGATTCTTTAAATCTGAGTCACGGTGTGTATTGTCGGCGCTTGTTTGTTTCGTCATAAAACGATGAAAGCAAGTTTTATTGGGTAGAAAAACAATAAGGAATGTGCCTGGATTCAGTTTCCAGTAGAACACTGATAATCTGTAAGGTCGATTTCGCTTCCGACAAGAGTCAGAACTGTTCGAAAAGCGAAGGTTTTTTCCATGAGATATAAGGTCAGAGAACGAGGTGTCCTGTTAACTTTGCGTAATGCGTACATGGTTAACAATGACTACAAAAGTAGCTTTGTGGAGTACATAGGTCAGAGGTTCTTACATTTTTTTCAGTCGCGCCGCCTTCGGCGGTACTAGCGCCTCGCCTAACTTCAGAATCAAACACAAAACAATTTATTTGCCATTATCCTGCTTTTCAACAATATGTCGCTGCCATGCTTGCGCCCCCCTAGAAGACCTTTAATGTCCCCCACTGAAAGAACCCAGGACGTAGACAGCACCGCATATTTGAAGATTTTTGAACTTAGGTTGCGTGAAGTGGCTTTCTTTACAAAAGTAACTATTGACAATTCCTCTGACAAAATTGCTTTGGTGTCCATGACTCATGTCGTTGCATCAATAGCTTCAAGGAACTGTCGATAAGATCCACAAGCTGATTGGCGAAGGCTTCAATTCTGTTGGACCTTACCTGTCATCAGTGGATTGTGGAAACTTTCGTGAAGACAGCATCTGCATCAAGAACTTTAGGTTGGGTGATGTGACGTTCCACTTGTCAGGTATGCAGACCTGCCCGAGATGATGCAATTGCGTTGCTGCAAAGCGAAAATGCGGCTGTTTATTTTTACCTCTGATTAAGTCACTTAATCACGTGTATTGTTGTTTTCCTGATTGAGTGTAAATAATTGCTTTTGCTTCGATGAAGGCAATGCAGCTGTTATTGAAACTGCTTTGCAACTTTTTCTGCGCAACTAAAAGTACAATGACAAGAAGTTTCGCTCGATCTTCAATCTTCCAAACTTTTGCAAATTTGTTAGAGGCTGATATTTTCTATAACTGGTTTGCCAAGCATAGTGCAAATCCCGATGAGATGAAAGCCCCTTGTGCTGTTACAGTCGTACAGTGTGTACGGATCGTCAATGCGTTGTAGTACAGTGCACAACGTCTGTTGTTGCAGTGGGATTCAATTAATGATTTGCTGTCGCTAGGGCGATACAATTTTTGCAACATTGGTCAATTGTCAAAGTGTGACTGGTGTTGATTTGGTCAAAACGAAACTTCACGTCTTTGTCGTTGTTAAAATACGAGAGCTCCTCCAGATGTTTAATCTGCAATCCTCACCCGACCACTGGAAAGTATAGAAAAACGCTCCTTATGACAAAGAACGCTGTGTGCTACTTGCGTGCGCTGTGTGCTACTTACGTGTGTAAGTGTGCTATGTGCTACTTGTGTGTGTAAGTGTGCTTATTGCGCTTAGAAATACTGCGCGACGATGAAGCCATCAGAGATGAATTGGACGCTCCGCTCGAAAAGGGTTCAACCTTTGCAATACGTGCTCCATTCCTCCACCGCAACATGTCCGGTCTGAAGCAGGCTGCGATCACGGTGCCCCACCCTTCAGTGGCCAAGCACGGACAGTGGCTTTTAGATGTGTTGGAATACCACCTGCTGTGAGTTGAAAGAAAGCGAATGCATGGTTTGTAACAGCTAGATAACAAAAGTCAGTTGAACACAACGAAAGACTCTGTGCAATGCAATGCTTGATCCGGATATAAAGGTAAACTACTAAAGCTGCATGACTTTCCCGAACAAAGCTCGGGTTTTGTATTTTAACAACTAACTTACTTCAATTTTTTAAACTCTTAGACTTGCCGCGTCGTAAGAAACTAAAGGTCGGTTCAACTTTATCCGTTCAGACAATCGTTGCAACGAGGTTTGCTGCCTCAGATAGCAGAAAACAAAGTTACTTCCTGGGCCGATAACTCGTCGTTGATCGTTGCTGAGTTGAGGGAACGCTCGCCAAACGTCATCCGGTGCGTCATCTCGCAGCCTGGAGGTGATGAAAGGGGGAAGAGGCGGCGCCGAGGGGTAAGGGTGCTGTTCAAGCAGGGACGCGGAGAACGGGGGCATTGCCCCCTGTCCTTCTGAAAGGGGGGCGGCGGGGGCGGATGTGCCTTTTCAAAACAGAATAGTAGGTAATCTTATGGTTTATAAAGATTGACTCGAAACAAATTTATTGCAGCTATTTCGCGCACCTAGAAAATTCAGAATGGTTTTCTGTAATTTCCGTTATTAATTATTATTGAGGTCAATATTGCTGCTGAACAGAAACAAGCATATTGGTAACGATTTTTTGTTTCATGTAAGTTTCCATTGTCCTCAAATCTTCAACTGCCTTACAACTGTTCCGGTGTCCCTGTGTTGAAGATATACGGTACTTAAGTTGAACTGTACAGTAAATATTTGGTAGAAGTCTGGTCGAGTCGATAAATAATAAGATAGCCTCAGTTGAGCCTTATAGTTGAAGTTTTGTTATATATACGATCCATGGTTGGTCTGCGTGTGTGCCCGCAAAATTTATTTTTTAAAATTCTGAAATCGATGAAATGTTACAAGCTTCTCTCTTGCAATTGTTGTTGTTTTTTTTTCAAATCTTACTCGGTCAGGATCACCATCACGTGATCATCCACGCACTCGACCATAGCGACATGGTTCCGATGAAGACGGCGGTGACGTCGGCGAGCAAAGCGCGTTTCTACGAAGCCGACGATCTGGCGAAGAGCATTCCTCCCCTTGTACGGCAAACAAACCATTTCTGCCGTTAATTCGATAAAAACGTGGTTATCCTTTTTAACTTACAGGAAGAATTCCGATACTTTTAAGTATATCTTTTGGACTCCTTGTACATATTCTCACACTGTCCCTGTCATGGCCGCGGTATCTTGTTACGACGTCCTCGCAACTGGCCGGGCGCATGGTGCAGCCTAACACTTTAAATTACCACTTCTTACATAGAGTTATGAAAGCAGTGCGTGGCAGGTTTAGCAGCCAAACCTGAAGGTTTTCATTCTCTAAGATTGGGAGAAGCAGTCCTTGCAAACCCAGCTTTCGAGAACTGTTCGAATTGTACTGAAGCAAGAGTTAAAAAAAAACTTATTGGTAGTTCTAGCGCCTGCTTTACCGTTACGAGCTTGATAATTGACGGCCGCCATTAGCGCGCTCGACAGGAGTTCCTTACTCTAATGCAGGGCTTCTCAACTGGGTCCACATGGACCCCTAAGGGTACATGGTGACCTATTGAAAGGGTCCACATGATTTTCTTATGAACTAATACATGAAGTCCAAACAGAGGAATTGTCTTGAAACAGTAGATAGCGATCTACGTTGTGCCTTATGTAATACCACTCCCAACATCGAAAAGCTTGTTAGCGATGAACGCATCCAAAAGTCTGGAAGCAGATCTACAGTAGCGTAAACTGATGTAGATAGAAAAGTGTATTAAATGCAACGTGTAAATTGATTTTTGTGTCAGATTAATTTTTTTGTTGTCTACTGGGTTCCACAGAGTTATATGAAAAGGCATGATGGCCCGCGGACGAAAATGAGTTGAGAGGTCCTGTTCTAATGTTTGGGAGGCTGGCTGGGTGACTCATCCATTGCACTACCGGCCGCCAGCCACTGGTGTTGAATTTACTTGGCTTTTGGCTCTGATATTAGTAGCTTTTGGACTTGTTACTGTAATCTGCGCAATTGCTCTGACCTTGCTTTAGTCGTTTTCGTTTTTTCACTTATAAGCTTTTGCTTACAAATTTGCTGGACTGAAGAAAGCGTCACTGACCCGAAATCGATTTCCTAGCAAAGCAAATTGCGATCAGATTCGTCTGTGTCACCTTTGTGGTGTGTTGATGCATCTTTTTTGAATATACACTTTAAGTTCGATTTTGGTCTCGAGTAAACTGTCACCACGACCAGGTTGTGGCACGGTAGACATTTTAACCATCGAAATTTTTGCACAACTACAAATTTCAGGCTGTTTGGTACATTTACATAAGTTTCAGTTTATTTATTTACAAGATTCGGTTTTTATATTTACAAGTTTTAAAACTACGAATTTCGGGCTATTTCACAAGATTGCCAGACTTAAAAGCTTTAACTCAGAAACACTTTGTTTATGGTT
>JGI24158J21664_10008193_pt1 | contig 13893 bp, 6 predicted proteins | sample Ectturendosymbi3_FD_21664 | JGI IMG/M metagenome (IMG submission 21664) | reverse complement strand
TTAGTAACTGTTGGGCTAGGCCACGGGGTCTACAGAAAATTGTATACTTCAATTGGGGGTCAACGTGCAGAAAAGTTTGAGAACCACTGTATTAGATAGTCGATTTCGCTACGAATCTTATCCTCAAAATAAATGCACAGCACCCATTCTTTGAGATGCGGAATACTCGGATCAGCAAAAACCATGCTTACAACCTGTGTGTGCAGCAGAAAGAGACGGGGAACCTAAGATATAATTTGAAGAAATTGTAACTTCTAGGTAGTAAGCTGATAACTTGATGAAGCAGCCACAGACTACTACACAAATGTTTGCAAATTTAGCTTAAAATAACTTTAACTGACAAATACTAGTAATGTTGGCAACAATATGCTCGATCATAAGTACCAGGACACCACAAAACCATGACAGAGATATACATGCAAGGTTTCGCTCATACTTCTCTATCAATTCAGTAAGAGGTATAAACATTGTATCTCCACCTTTTTTTGGCACAACATTCATATGATAGATTGAGTACGCGTAGGGGCTTGGTCTGAAGGTGCCGTCAATATGCCATCCAGACATGCCAACTCCCGTGCAACCTAAATGACAATCACATCGCTTTATGGGTAACCAGCCCAAGATACCGAACGTCAGTTACAACATACATTATTTTACTTTTACCAGCAGATTGCAGGAATCACATAGACACGGCACGATACCACCTAAACTATAACTCAGCCATGCATTGCACTTTTGCTCTGACCGAACTGGGAAGATGGAAAATTCATCGCAATGTCGTTACACCAGTAAAGAAAAAAAAAAAAACGTTGAAAGGAATCGCAAGGTCTCAGCCACGCGTAATTTAGTTAACGGTTACGCAGATTACTTTTAAGCTTTGCAGGCGATATTCCGTTTACTTTTTAGACATATGCGGATTATGTACACAATGAATCAGCTGTTTCCAGAACACAAATTACGTATCTGCTCAACACACAACAATTTTTACTATAGAGTCTCATTTTTAGAAATTATATATGTACTTGATCTGTCTTGGCGTTTACGATTTGTTGGCATGCGTTTCTCTTTGCTTGTGTGGTTTGTAGCGTAGCGTTTGATATATGAGGTTGATGCAACTGAACTACGGATCTGGTCCCTATCTCAGGTCAGGCGCGTTGTCAGGGGGGACAATCGCGCCCACAATGCCAAGAAGTTCGAGCAAAATTTTTCAGCTTAATCAAGCCTTTGATGTATAAACCGAATAAATACTTCAGTGCAAATAATCGAAACTGCTTAAGGAACCTATTCTTCAGCTTTCAGTCGAAACATTCGTCCATGATGCAGTGGCGCATCCAGGCCAGACGTTTGGGGAGCAGTCAAATAGGGGGGCGCTAAAAAGTCTTCACGTCTTCACTTGTCTAAATACCCCTGGTTCTCTGCGACAATCGTGGGGTATCACACAAATGTGTTTACATTTGGAAGGCCAAGAAAGTGGCTATTTTTTTGGTTAAACTATGCAATCTTACAGAGTATCACCACAGTTTGAAATCACCCTATATCATTTATTCACAAAAAGTTTTAAGTGGGTTCAGTAAGATGGTCCCATTTTTCACAAGCTACGCATATGAACGAGAACACTGTTTTGTTGGTGTCCCGAACATTCTTTTATATCAACAATAAGTGTTTAAAAGATACACCCTGAAGCAGTGGCCCCCAACCTTTTTTGCAACCGCGTACCGGTCAACGCTTGACAATTTTACCGCGGCCGGGGAGTAACCGATGATGGTTGCAATATTGAACAGTTGAAATGAAGTTACCAGTTTGACCCATCAAATAAGCCTGCTGCAATAATGTCTCCAGAAGAGATGTAAACAGGCCTCATTTTGAAGCCCAAACCTGGCCGGAGCCCGAACCCGGCCCGACATTTATTACTGAAGCCCGATTTAGGCACGAAAGCAAAATTTACTGAGTTACTCACTGTATGCGCAACTGCGGGGTGTTGGTGGTGCCAGGGTCGGTTTTAAGGCTGTTTGACCTATTTCACCAAATTGGGCCCCGAGGCTCTAGGGGCCCCGCGCTAGCATCTGAAGTGTTATGGTTTGAAACCTTTTTGTATTTTAAGAGAAGTACACCAAGCCACAACTTAAAAACGTGCGTTGTTTCATTTCTTCCACGGTGGATGCGAGCAGAGCAGGGCTGCGGATTCGGAGGTAAAATGTGAGTGTATTGTAGTTGTAATTAACACGTATAATGGCCCAATTAGTTGACCAGCACATATAAATAGAAATATAAGAGAATATTTAACAATTAAAGATTCTCTAAATATTCCAGTGAACCGCTTTTCAAGATATGAAAAAATTGTGTTTTTCAAAGTGTCACTGTTAGCGGAAACTTCCAGATGAAGGAAGTGTTGAAAGACCTTGCTTGGTATCAGGCCCGTAACCAGAGGAGGCGAAGCCCACCCTGCAAAAAATTTTGCCCCGCTGGAAAAACTCTTGGGCATAGTTGAAAAGTACTGGATATTTTGAAAATTTTGGGCCCTTTCAGAAAACTCTTCGCCACCCCTGGTGTCCCAAGCTAGTTACGGGCCTGTTTGGTATGCTGATTTAATTTATAGCTTTTACAGCAAAGTTTTTAGCAAGAACACAACCAATGTATTATCAACAAGTGGATTCAACAACTGGTCTAGTCTTCGTACAAGGTTATGTGAGCATGAAAATTCAAAGAATCATTTGGAAGCCACTTGGAGTTTCTAGGAGTTACACCAAAACTTTGTAATGGACAGATAATTTGACAAAAAGCAGGAAAATCATCAAGGTTTGAAAAATCATGTTCGAGCAGATGCAAATGAATTGGCTGAAGATGTTAAATTACCGTTATAGTTTTAAACATTTTAAAGAAAAAAACTACGACGCATAACCACCTAAATAAGAATGCTTACATATTAGACAGAAGATCAAGATCAACATCTGCATGATCCGAAAGAAGCGTACAGAGATCAGTGCTTCAACTTTATGCTAGACAATGCTATCCAACCCACATGATATAGTGTAGATTTTAACATTTTACAGAGCATATAAAATTATTTGGATGTCGCAATAACGTTCAAAATATACCGAAAGCAGAAATAAGGAAACATACAGCAAAACGTGAAGCATCTTTTATCACAATAAAACAGAGTACTGATGAAGACGTAGTTACTAAAAAAACGAAAGATGTTGATATCTAGCTGTTGGCTGAAGTATATGAAGCTTTGAAAACTTTTTTCCCTTCAGTGTCTTTACACATCATGCTCTATTGGATGACCTGCTAGTAGAAAATCGATTGGCAGCATTTCATAATGTTTTTATTGATTTGAGGATTTATTTAAGCATGCTTATGACAGTCGCATCAGGTGAAAGAAGTTTTTCAAAAACACACTTACGATTAACAATTTTACAAGAGAGACTATCTAAAGAAAATGGCATTGTTAAAATCATTGACCTTGAAAATATATTCAGAGACTTTGCAAATAAAAAAACCTGTTATTTTTGGTATATCAAGCACTTATTTTTTAGTTAAAGACGAACATGCTATAAAATAAAACATAATAAAAACATACGGTGAATGAACTTTTACTTTTGCATAGAATAGGGGCCCCGCCATCAGTTTTCAAATTGGGCCCCGCAATTCCTAGCACCGGCCCTGCGTAGTGCAGCGAAGTAAACATGACTAAATAATTCACAATTAATCATTTTAAAATCTACTCGATTGCTTCAACAGTAACTTGTGAAAATGGTGTCCGTCGTTGCGAAAAAAATTTGTATGCGATCCCACAACGGGCCCGAAAAATTTGACAAATATAAGCTCGAACCCGGCCTAACCCGAAAAGCACAGCCCGCAGGGACCGAGTTTGCTAAAAATCTTTGGAGGGGACAAACCTTTGTTTGTGTTTCAATGACGTCACTATGTTCACTCAACCGTAGTAGGGACACATTTTGCAATTTATGCATTTTGGTGACCATGGCCCAAGTGGCTACACTCATGGTGGTGGTAGGTGCTAGCACTTAGCACTGCATTTACTATGAAAATATTAATTCTGGGAGTTGGGCTAAAATAGACATAATTATGCTAAAAAATTGTGATACAATCAATTCCAATTTGGTCAGTTCCGAAATAAAATGTACTGCTACTGAAAACCACAAGATCTCCATAGATAAAATCAAAAACAAACCCTAAGATTTTGGTAAATACTAGCAGTTGTAACCATGCGCGTAGCCAAGAATTTTAATAGGGGGGAAAAACAACAACCGAGTTCCAACATTTAAATATTTTTAACGTTCCTTGTTTTTAAAGCATTATCCATGAAACGTGCCTGTTTCTGGCGTTTTCTCCTGAACAAGTGTGTTCAAATTTAAGCCGACAAATAAAAAGTCTGCTTTCATTGAATTGACAAGTTTTAGAAGTTTTGATAATGAAGCTCCAAGCTTCTCCTACTTCGGATCAATGCCGCCATTTGCTCATAAACCTTTCTTGCAACAGGGCTAGTAAACCTCTCAATGCTTTAAGTGCACCATCTGCAGTATGCTTTTTGCAGCGAATATTGCAATTGAGCAAGAAGTCATCGGGGCCGCCATTGCTATTACGCCTGCGCTTCTTATACCGTAATTACACTCTTCGGGTGTACACCAATACAGCACGTTTAATCGAAGCCGAGCAGAGACTTTTGCTCTGAGGCACTAACTTCCGAAGTAGGCCTTCTGCAAAACTTTCGCGCATGTAAGAAGTGGATCCCATTGTCATCTAATTTTGAGCGATTAATTCACGTACAGTATGTAGTTGATAAACGCAAACGTTAAGAGTCTTTCAACGCGTTTGAAAAATGTTTGGATTTTTGATAATAATCCGTAAGATCTTTGGCTGTGTTCAACTTATTACGCCAAACCTTTGTAGCTACTTTAAACTTACTTCGTTTAAATTGTTTAATGAGACTTTGCTAAATTTATCTGACTTCGTTGAACTATAAAATAGAATTAAACTGTAAACACAATCGTAACCACAATATTACAAAACTTAATGACCACGCTCAGCTGCATGTAACCGACAGCTTAGCACCGCACGTAACTAATTTTGTACATTACAAACCACAGGCTTCTAGAAAATACAATAACTTGTCTGTGGAATTTGAAGCCATAATGGGAAAAAATTCAAATTTAGTTTCATTTAGTCACATGCACTTTGCCAACAAGACAGATTGCAAGCTCAGGGATGGACATTAGGGAAGGATAACGAGGCAGTCGCCTCGGGCCCCTTTTTTCAGAGATATCGTGTCCCCTCTTGAGAGCTTTGCACTATTGTTCAGTTGAAAAGGTTATGTAACACTCCAGCGCCACTTAAAGAAGCTCTGAAGCAAATAATAACTTTTTCAAAATAAAGCAGTTCAGTTTATTTCTGCACCAAGCACAGAATACTTCCATCAGGAACACAGGGACAGGAAGCGACGGCCGTAGCTGTCATTTAAGTCACTGCCCCCACAAAAAAATGAAGCAAAAATATGGGAAAATGTGTCAAAGGAGGCAGCTTTCAAGTGTCCAGCTGCAAAACTTTACAAATTTTTGTTCCTTTCGTATGCATATTATGCTCTTGAATTTGATTCAAAAATTTAAATGTGAAACAAAAACAAATTTAACTCCTTTATCCACGTAATCCCACATCTGCCCTTCGCAATGGCGATTTTTGGGGCCCCTTTCCGAGAGCTTGCCCCTAAATTTTAATATCCACCCCTATGCAAGTTATCTCAGTACATTATCTGTAAGTAATGGCAGTGTCAATTCCCTCAGCACTTATAAAATAAAAAGCACATTGCTATTTACGTTAGATTTTGCTGATGACTCTACTCGTTGCCGTTAAATGATTTCAAATCATTTACTGTAGGGGTGGAAATTAACATCAGATGAAAGTTGAAACACTGAGCTTATGAACACCAGGTCGGGGTCTAATATCTTGACAAGACTGATTTTTACTCGCCGGCAAGGCAAAGGGAAACCATTGATGAAAACGTTATTAAAGCTCCATATGATTGTGATTGAACCGTCACAAGACATGTCATCAAAGATAAATACCTAGAATGAATGCTACTGTTGCTAAACAGTGACAATGGCGCAATTAAGAAGACTTTCAAACTGAATCGCTTCTTAGCCAAAGTTTGAGATTCAAGACATAAAATGTGTATCACCGCCATGTTCACGCATGTAGTTTCAGAACTGTGCAAAAACAAAATTCTACGATATCGATTTAAGGCTACGCTGACACCAGACATGGAGCGATTACATCACAAATGTAATCGATCTAGATGACGAATAAACAAAATCACAAAAGTAATCACGACTACAATCGCGATTACATTTGTCTTGAAACATCTTCAGAAAACAAACCCCATTTGCATGGTTCGATGTGAGTATATTTTCAAACAACATAGGCTACGATATGGATGAATGCAATAAACGAAATTACTAATCTGTAAGGATCAAGCACCGGAAGAAATCACATTAGATGTTTAATGAGATGTTCGTGCAGTCAACAAACCAGTCTGGTAACTAGAGGTTTGAGCTAGAGCAGCTATGTCCATCCTGCGGCCCGCATGCGGCCCAGTCGAAGGTTTTGTGCGGCCCAGTTTAGGTTTTCACTCTAGTAAAAGTATCCTGCATCCTGACAACCTGTCCTTGTTTTGATGATCTTGAATTTGACATTTTTGATGCAGGTGGTCGTCTGCGCCGCTTTACCACGTCTCTTACCATCGCAGTTAGGATTCGAATACTTTCAGTCTATTAGTTTAAGCTAAATTTAGTTTTCTAAAATCAACGTAAACCATTCAATGTGCGGCCCTCCATAATATGTTATTCGATGTGCGGCCCTGGTCAAGATAGTGACATACTTTTTGGCTCAGTAAGTAATTTGGGTTGGACAAAGCTGAGCTAGAGGTAAACTGAGCTGAAAGAGGCCCACTCGCCTCTGTAGGTCCAACTAGTCAACATTCAGAAAAAAAATCCTCCAACTAGTCAACATTCAGAAAAAAAATCTTGAGAAATAATGGTGGACCCGGATGTGGATGGCTATACGAAAACCCCAAATCAACGGAAAATACTCCGAAAAAAAGCAAAATGATAACCTACTGAAAACCAATTAAAAGAATATTAAAACCGAAATATAAACTAAGTGGAGGCCTGACTTTTACATTCAGCTGGCCAGGGGAGGCAAATCGCCCCTCTTCCCTCCCGTCAGGTACTCCACTGCAACAAACATTTTAAACATTAATTAAACAAAAATAATCCATGTTCAAAACCTTTGTTACAGTTGATACACATCAACTCTTCAAATCTTTTATCAGTCAAACGACATCTATCAGGCTTGAACATTCGTCCAGCAACGCTGAAAATTCGTTTGTTAATAATTTCAAAAATGCTGACTATTTCTTCCAACTGCGGGTTACGATCGTTTGCAAGTCAGCACAGCATTGTACAGCTTTTAATTTGAAATGAAATGGACAGTGATCCCAACATAGCTGTGCATCTGTCTATTGGACCCGAAGTCGATGGTCAAGAAAACCTATGGTTTTGTTAAGTTTTTTCACCAGTATCTGGTTGATTATGGTTGACATGCAAGTTATCAGTGTTATGGAAAAGTACTTTCGACTTGGATTAAAGCACTGTACTATTATGAATCTTCCCCAATGCTGTTGATCTGGCGATGGATCTGCTTTATGGTGGCCCATGTTTCCTCGTGCATTTTGCCAGTAATCTAGTAAACGTTGCTAGTGAGCCTAATTGTTTCCAATAAAAGTCCTACTTTACAATGGCGTGCCATGCATGTCACGCTTAAATCTGCAATGGTATCATATCTTAAACATACTTCCTGCTAACAGCATGACTACACAGCTACAAAAGCTATGGATATTATATTATGTACCTACTCATTATAGCGTAGTTCTTTTTCGATCGCTACAATACTACAGACCCGGTTTGATCATTCTGACTATCGAAAGTAAGATGTTGTGGTAGTTAACGTTTTTTGTACTTATACAACAGTGGTTCTTAACCATTTCGTTGAAGGGAGTCAAATCCAGACCTACGATTTTGTTAGAGAACCGCACTAAATTTTTTTACCCCAAGTCAATTGACACGTTTTGTTTTATTGCACTAACGAAGTCTGTTACACAAAATATTAGAGGTGTTACTGAAAGACTGCCAAGAGCTGCACAAAGAGTGCTTGGGAGCTGCATGCGGCTCTTAGAACAGTGTTTGAAAACCATTGTTCAACAAGTAACACCACGCTTGCAAGCTACGATGTCACAGCCTTAGCGATGATTAAACCAAGGAACCACCAAAGGCTTGCTGATCAATTGTTGGAGTCTGGTGTCGTAACTCGTAACAGTCGCGTTTAGTGTGCTATAAAGAGCACTGTTTTAGGTAGAGTTGGCAAAACCGTTAGTATCTCAGAAAGGACCCGGAGCCACCTCTCAAATGGCCATAGCTCCGACTCCAGTCCTAAGTTTTAAATTGAGCTCCGGCTCTTGATTTTTAATTTGAGTTCCGGCTCCAGGCAAAGTGCCCAACTCCGGCTCTGGACAAGAAGGCCTGTTTTTCTTTTTTAATTATCAGTTATTACCGGTAGCTAACTATTTAAAGCAGGAAAGAGTTTGCAAGAATATTTGATCTACTAATATATTCTTTCTCACCTGCCTCTTACCTGTCACGGTGTAGCTTATTGTTCGGGTTCGTAGTCTAGTATTAACTACAACTGGAACAATGGTCTTTATTGATGACAAAAACTTGATTAATAAAAGTGGGACGAAAACTATTTGCTGTCAAATAATGGCACTAAAGTTTGTCAACATATACGTGTGCTAGTCCACTAAATAACTTACAAATATAAAGTGATATAACTAATTGAAAGAGCCAATGTCAATTTTAAAAAAAGTACAGCACTTACAATGAATAAGTAACTTAACTACGAGGTGGAAATTCCTCCCCTGAACTCATGAAATTCCTCCCCAGGGAGGATTTCCCATTCCTCCTCGGTTGGGAACCACTGAGCTACATATCTTGCTGTGAGCTACGTACCACTGAGCTACGTATCTTGCTGTCGGTTGCAGATTTCGCTAAGCATGCCAAATTTGTCTTTTCGTGGCCGGAATGAGCTGTCTATGGGTTTGCAGTTGCAACGAAAGGATCAAAACCACATCATTCAATGTTGCCAGGCGCGTAATCAGTATTACGCTGCGTTGTTCCCATTCACGAAGTGAGGTGTTACACAATTGTATTGTTACGTCATAATTCCTTGTGCTACGGAGCACGCTCAATGCACTTTTGTCAGAGAGCAAGTTGATTGCTTACGTAGATCACTTTTCACATGCTGCGTTATGGTTCAATCAGTGGCAGTAGTTCCGAGAAGAAACTCACACACTCACCTTTATGTGGCAAAACTTAGATGCAGACGTACTGCGGACTCACAGACTGCACTGGCAACAGCCCTGAAACTGTTTTTTCGCTTTGCGGGCTTCTTAAATCTTGCGTCAGTTATAAGTTTTCCATATTTTTTGCAGTATTCTTTTCACTACTGCCTTTCCTTTCGAGGCTGTCATCAGGCATGAAAAATGAAATTGTATCAAATACAGACCAATTTGCACAGCCCAACGGCACGTCCAGAACTATGCTGGCAAAAGCGATCGCGTTTGTGATTGCTGGGCAGTTGTCACGCGGAAAACAGATAAGGGAACAGTGTATTATCACGAAAGAGTAGTTGATCCTAATCGATAAGAGTTCGGGTCAAAGTCCGGCACGTAAATCCTGAAGTTCAACGCTAGCAGTGTAAAGCATTGTTTAGTTTTAGAGTTTTTTAAATCTCTGTTTCTACTTCAGTAGACACCAAAAAGGGGCGCATTTGTATCAGGGGTGCGCCATAGATGTTTGCGAAGTAATTGCCCCAACTACCCCCCACTGGATCCGCCCCTGAGCCTATGCAACCTCTCGGTTAGCGTGTCGTTGAATGTGCGATTCACCACGAACGGGATGTGCTCGAAGAACAACACCCATATATGTGGCGCGAACAAGCAATAACAGAGTGATCTCGTCGTGGAATCTCTATTGTTGCTTCCTGCCACAGTGTGAAGCTTAGCGCACTTCCGCTCGGCTTTTCCGATCGCAACAGAACCTATCCTACTTCAGCTTTTAGTCCATAGGTTCCCAACCCTTTTTGAAGCTGGCACCCCTTCCTTAAAAAGGGAGTGACGTTCACAACCCTTCGTTTTAGAAAAAGCGTAGAAATCACAAAATCAGTCCGATTTTGCAGTATCTTAATTTTTTAAATTACTACTCGTAATACGAAGGCCTACTGACAAAACAACAGAAAACACTCAGTCATATTATTTAACTTTCATACATTACTGCTCATTAGAAATAAACCTAGTGACTTTTTTGTTGCTGCTTCTCTGAAATTATCCGTTCATGCCTTGGCACACAATTACTGAGTAACAGGGTTGCGGAGTCAGAGGTATTATGGCCGACTCCGACCTTTCCAAAATTTCTGACCCCTTAACATAACGTGAATGAAGTTGGGCTGTTAACAATTTTGTAGCAACTAGCAATCAATGGAAATCGTGGTACACAGCAAGATTACTCTGTTTCTATAGAAGTGTCAAAAGAAATTGCACGATTTCAAGAGGGATTCCTAACTTACGAGTGCGATGTAACAAATGATTCAATTGGACTTTCGGACTCGGATTTTTTATCCGACTCCTAGTGTTCTTAGGAATCCAACTCCACCCAAAAACCTCCGACTCATTGCGACTCCGACACTTTATTTTCAAATGCAGTAGAGAGGAAAATCCAGATTCGCACAAATATGTTGTTGTGAAGGGCACTAGAATATGTGGACAGGGCTTTTAAACTCAATTTCCAGTAACTTTGCATGGTTCAATGCCAGAAACTTTCGAGTTCTGTAGCATCAAAAAACAATCTCGCCTTAACTGCGCAATAAACATTTAAAACGTCACAATACGCGTAGAATCACATCACAGGCCATTTTCAGCGTGGAAACCGTAGCGTGAAGTGGCAATAGCAATGCACGCATTTAGCAATTTAAATTTTTTAATTAGTAACGCTAACTGGAATAATTTGGCTGGAAAATGTTATTTTGATTAAATAGCAATTGCAAGATTTTGTAAATCTTGCTTATTTCATAAAAATACATCCAAGGACATACAAATTCTCACCCACGAAAATCGCATTTCGGCCCCCTGAAAATGTTGTTTCGAACCTCCAGGGGTCCGAGAACCCCCGGTTGGGAACCGCTGTTTCAGTCGAACTTGATCAATGCGGTATGGTTTACCAATTGTCCATGATAAATCAAACGTGTATAGTGTTGAGGAAATCATATCATGGCCGATCTTAACGTGAGGTTTACACTCCTTGTGGAAGTTGGTGATTATGAAATGGAAACTTGCATCTAACCGCTTGCAATCACTAACTGGAAGCAAAAACAAGGAGTAACGCTTTTCGCAGCTGTTTCTGACGTACCAGCTTTGCTATATCTCACTTAAAGGTCTTTGTAAGTGGTCTTCGTTTCAAAACCATCGCAAAAATTCCTCTCTGATAACTCTGGCTTGCTACAAATATAACTTAGTATTGTTTGTACTGTTAAAATGAATATCGTAGATTTTGTTTTTGTACAGTTTTGAAACTAAATGCGAGACTATGGCGGTGATATACATGATTTTACGCTCAAACTTTGGTTAAGAATCAAACCAGTTTCAAATTCTTCTTCATCACGCCGTAGTCAGTTTAACAACAAAGCAATCAATGTAGATGTTTGTTTGTGATGGTTTTTAAACTTGCATTGTCACGGTTCAATCACAATCATGTGGGGGCTTAATGTTTTCATCAATGATCTCCCATTACCTTGTCCTAGCCGGCGAGTAAAAAATAAGTTTTGTCAAAACTGCCACCCTATCCTACAGTAAATTTGAAGTTATTCAGCTGCAACGGGAAGAGTCCGCATTTCGTATGAGTTGAATTTCACAACATTTAATGACATAAAATCTAAATATTTTTCAAACGCTTTAGAGACTCCAGCGTATTGATTCTTAACCTTTTCTCTACCACACCCCCCTTAAGTAATTGCTCTTTGTTGCAAGCCTCCCTAAAGTCAAGTAAGGTGTAAAAATAAATGTATTTATTGGTAAATTTATTGAGCAAACTTTTCATGTTGTTGAGCGCGTAGGGGCTCGCTCACCCCTGGGGAGGCCGCGACACCCGGTTAAGAACCACTGCTCCAGCGTTTACGTTTATCAGTCGCATACGTCAGTTAGCCGCTCAAGAATTGGACGACAACAGGATCTACGTCTTACATGCGCGCAAGGTTTGAACAAAGTCAAGCCACTACCCGGCTTCAATTGAACGTTTGTTGGTGTACATCAGAAGCGTTTAAATATAAAAAGCAAAATCCTAACGGCAGCGACGATGACTTCTTGCTCAACTACAACACTGGCAGCAAATACAGCAGCATACTGCAGATTTTGCACTTATAGCATCGAGATTTTTACAAGAGCTTTTGCAGAGAAGTTTTGCAAGCAAATATTGGCTTTTGGAACTTCACTAAAAAACAAACTTTTTCTTGTCAATTCAGTTAAAGCAGACTCTTTAGCCGCCGGCTTAAATCTGAACACAGTATTTCAGGAAAAAAATGCCAGAAAAATGCATCTTTTACGGATAATGCTTCAAAAACAAGGGGCGTCAAATATTTAAATGATGGGACTCGATTGTTGTTTGTCCCCTACCCTATTCAAATTTCTGGCTACGCGCCTGCCTCAGGTCCGGTTCACTGATATTTGCTTTGTTTTTTACTCGCAGATCACAGAACTATGGAATGTTTGACTCTGCTGGGATACAAGGTTTTTCGGTGCCCTGGCTGCAGTTCACTTTGTTTTAACCTTAGTTACAGTATATTGGTGCAACGCGGCTGGACCGGGTAACGTCATCATCTTTGCCTGCATTGGCTTTTTCGCAATGTGGCCGGCTTTGCGTGGTCGCCAATATGTGTCTTGCAGCCAAATACATACAATAAACAGTCCACTATTTTGGCTAACAACTTCGTTCAAATGTGAACGTTCTTTATTTAGAAGTCACTTTTTCTCAAAACTAGGTTATTTCGCCAAAAGCTTATATTTTTATATTGTGGTTAATATATGCTTTTGGCAGCTATAAATTTCAGAACAAGTGCCAACCAAGGAAATATCATTTACCACATTTGCCATAAGAGGTGGGACACGATAGGCAAATTCTCTCAGTCACATGGCTTCAGAACCAGGTAAACCATATCCCAAAGACGGAAAAAGGTACAACATATATGAATAGGCGCAATGGGGCGACGTTTAACAGAGAGGAGAAAAACTTTTGCCTGATCACGTTCCCACACAGACCTGATTTCTGGCATTATGAAACAATTGTTTGAAAAACAAATGAAATTTCACCCTTACTTTGAAATTGCTGAACAAAATTTCAGGAAAGAAAAAAATTGAGTGAGCAACAACAATTGTTTCTAGTGTATGCAAAGAAATTGACTAACTTTGCGCCTTGCGCAAGTTCTAGTAGTAGTGATGACTACCAGACGCAAACGTAGTTCTGCTGAAACTGTCATCTCATATCTTGTCTCGTTAACTTTTATTTTCAGTCTTGGGATCAAGCCATTTGAAAAAATCAGTCTTGGGATCAAGCCATTTAAAAAACACTTGACTTGGGATCAAGTCATACAGACCTCAAAAAAAACTGATATTGGCGTTGGTGTTCAAGTAACTTCACTCCACAAGTGAAAGAAGCAAGGAATCAATCACAAATTTTTAATAGGAAATCGATTTCACGTAACACTACGCATCGTCAGTCC
>JGI24158J21664_10008192_pt1 | contig 13895 bp, 12 predicted proteins | sample Ectturendosymbi3_FD_21664 | JGI IMG/M metagenome (IMG submission 21664) | reverse complement strand
TTCTAGGGCAGCTGTTATTTCCACAGCACGTGGCGGGCCGGATGAAATCAGTTCGCGGGCCGGTTCCGGCCCGCGGGCCGTAGTTTGGTGACCTCTGGTCTACATGAATTGGATAGACAGTCACAGCCAAGTCGAGGAGGGTGTCAAAGTTGTGAGCTGCAGCATCAATCGTTTACTTTTTGCAGACGATTTGGTACTGCTAGCATCTTCTCAACAGTCTTCAGCATGCACTTGATCAGTTTTCTGCTGCGTGCAACCGAGCCGGAATGAAAATCAGCACCAAAAATACCAAGGTATTGTGTCTCTACAAACCAAAGGCAGTGTATGCTGCAAGTAAGCGGCAATGCACTGCAGCAGGTTGAGAAATTCAAGTATCTAGAGGTGATATTTACGAGTGACGGAAGGTGGAGCGAGGAGGTTGATGTACGGATTGCTAATGCTAACGCAATTCTGCGTGAGCTCTATCGCTCTGTGGTCACAAAACAGGAGCTTTCCAACACCGCAAAGCTGTCAGTTTTTAAATCGNTCTTTCTTCCGATCCTTAGCTATGGTCCTGAATCTTGGGTGATGACCGAAAGAACATTATCTCAGGGGCAAGCGGTAGAGATGAGATTTTTGCGAAGAATCCACGGTGTGACACTCTGCGACAAAGTGCGCAGCTGTGAAATTCTCAGAGCCCTGAATGTCGAACCACTTCTCCGAATTGAGAGATCACAGATATGTTGGTTCAGCCATGTGTCCGAAATGCCCCCACGTAGAACTGGCGAGTCCAGCTGGCTAAACCCACCGGTAAGCGGCCCAGATCATCCAAGGCCTAGGTGGAGTGACTACATCTCCGACCTTACTTGGTCTCGTCTTGGTGTGGAGCCAGCAGAACTACAGTATCTGAAATTGTTGTTGACCGTGGCGTATTCGAAGACCCCCTGGGGCTGCTGCAACCGCGACAACAAGTTCCTCAGACGGTTAGAAGTGATTAATATGAACGTAGAGACGGCTAGAAATGATTTTCCTATAATTCATGATATCTTCCGCAGGAAATAAAATGTAAAAGCTGTTTCTAGTAATTTCAGGTACCGCCATTGTTGCGTCAGCGTCATGATGCGGCCCTCCGGTTACTCTATAAGTCCTCATGTGGCCCACGGAGCAAGTTGAGTTTGAGACCCCTGTTAAATACCCTCCGTTTATGCGCTAGATGTGTACAAGCGAGTTATCGCGAAGCTATAACCACGTTGAACCAAACTTATAGGAAATGTTTTGACGGAAAATATACTTGTTTTATTTAAAAAAACACCTTTTCCTGACGCTTTTTGTCCTATGGTGACATAAATTTGGCCACTTGCCACGGGAAAACGTATTTAATTTCTACTCCGCAGCTTACAATTAGATGGAACATTTTCAGTTTATTTGTGCAGCTTTGGTTTATGTGACAATGCAAGATATACTGCATAGTGAATATCACAAATCACCGTTTGCCATTCGATTTCATCATTTGTTGAATACTGTGATGGGTATCCTTAAGCAAAACATGACTGCTTCTTCAGATTCAGAAGAACAGGTACATTTATGAACATATTTTATTGTTAACTGCGCTACCGCTATTGTACGAAATTCCTCTTATTTGTAACTCATCTGGGTGGAAGAGTAGGGTTATTACAACCGGGCTTTAAATGTTGACTGTTCTGTTGTGAAAGATTAATTCTAGTTAGATACTTATGTGAAAGTGAAGCTTCTTCTGTAGACGGTTATCTACAACTCAACTGGTAACTTTATCCGCACATTGCTATTTTTAAATTTTTTGTTCTAGACAAACTTGCATCCCAAAATTGTTCAACTCAGAAGTCAGTTAAAAAACTTCAAGAAGCATCAGCTAAAAAAGATGAAAACTTCCATGAAAGCTTTGGTCATATGTTGTACAAAATGTCGTTATCTGTTTTCACTGCTTTCTAAAGAATTGAAAAGATCCGACCAGTCTTCTGATTGCTGCTTGACTGCAGTGGCTGCAAACGTAGAAACCGAGGAGTTGAGAGCTTTTCACGTTGTAAAGATATTTGAAAGGTTTGTGTGAAGCCGTTTGAATTTGCTCTACTGTAGGTCTAATTTTCACCGCTGACCTTTCAACGACGACCATGCTTTGCGTTATTGAACTAACTGTTTCAATATGCTATTTGAGATGTGCATAATGCAGGCTGGTAAAAATTTGTTTCTTGGTTCATCCGTGGGAACTTTCTTGAAAACCTACCGTTTGGGGAGGATGTTTGATTTTGTGTGACCAAAGTTTAGATGAAATGTAAATGGGTGCTATTGAGGGTTACATGTATATATGACGCCATAATGTGCGAACCTGTGTGACATAAGTCACCTGTGTCGTCACTACGTCTTCGCTCTCTTTACCTCAACGCGAACAAGCGATGAACACGTGCTGAGTCGGAAAACGTCTGTGGTTTAGCGGGTAGTTCAGTAAAGCTTGAGGAACCAGATAGAACGGAACCAACAACAGAAAACAACAGGTGCTATAGTTCGCTTGTATTGTTCTTGCATGGGTTACGATTATAATTGCATCTGTTACGCCATCTAACTCTTTAACTGATGTCAATGGCTGATTACTTGGTTTATGTTCACAGAGGAGATTTGAACGTTCTTATAATTGCGGAGCAGATGATTCGCGAAGACTTCCCGTGGGACATGTTCGACCTGGTCGTACAGTACGAACATAGCGATGCTTCTCCTTGGAAAGACATGTGCATCAGATTCGGGATAGATTTCATGTCTCTTCAGTCGATATTGTGCGTGGTCTGCTGTTCCGACTTATTTACATGTTGAGTGATGCATCGTGCAATTAGTAATAATAAGTTTCTAGATTTCTTGTCTGTGGTTCGATTAAGTGCTATAGTGATAGGTGAGTCCCGTATCTTGTGGTTGGGCACGTGATTGGTGTTATTGCAATCTGAATACTAATAGAGCTGTGGAAAGCTGGTACAGTGAAGAGAAACATTATCTGCATACCTTAACGATTTAGAATACAATTTAGGAAACAGTTTCAATATTTTTTTGTCAAACACACTTGCTCAGTGCTCAATAATAGACTAGTTCTTCATTGGAGATTCGTCCATCAAAACAATCTCACGTAGTCAACAAGGGAGTACTGTGACTTTCCGCTGACGTAGATATGGTGTCGAAACTACACGTTTTTCGGTGACTTTTTCTGATTTATGCATAGAATGATGAGACAAGGTTGACGTAGCTTTGCAAAGGCATGGGTGTTTTTCATCTTGTTTGGGTGTCCAACTCCCGACTATATTTAATCCGTACTGGAGCTATACTTTAATTTATGGTGGCTTAAAGTCGTAAGCAGCAGGGCGATTTTCTAAGCCAGCGATACCCAACCTTTTTTTGGTCGCGTCACACTTTACAAATCAGTTTTCTTCACGCAGCATACCCATAAGCTGTGGTTTGCTTCATATTTACTTCAGTCCAAGGTAAGGATTTACCGGATTCATGATTTTTGTTTCCGGCTGGAACCAGAATTGGCCAAAAATAAAAAAATTAAGGCCATAACCGGAATTATTTTCATGCTGTGTTTTGTAGCTGCGAGTTCATTCAAAGTGCACTGAAACGCTCTTAAGCTAACACAGCAATAGATCGTATCTTATAGAAATTAGAAGATTTGGTGGGCAAAGCATTTTGTAGAAGGTATTTTGATTTCTGTAACACTTTTCTGTTATGAAATTTCACTAGTTCGTTTGGATCAGCGATTTAAAAACTGCTTAACCAAAGACGCATTGGATTCTAAAATTTGACATCAGGTTGAATCGCGAGCAGATGGATGGTAAAGTAGTAGAAATAAGATGTACATGCTACCACATAAAAAAGTTTTGTACTTCAACATATGACCAAGCATCATGATGCAAGGCTTATTGCATAACTAATTTTATAGATACATTTATTTTACAGCTCAGCAAAGAAAACTACTTTCTATTTTAGTGGTAACAATGTTGTTAGTCTCCCTTTTTAACCAGTACATCTACTCTGCACGTCTGCTCACTTTCATAGGCTGAACTAAGTAATGCCAGCATCTATGCCTTCATTTAGTGTCACTGATGCTGTTGCGTATTCATTATATACGAGCTTGAGGTTTAATTATGTTTTTTTCTCTTTGAAAAAATCTTTTTAAAAGAACTTTTTGAACTACTGTGATATTTTACTTTCATTAGCGTTCAATATACTTGATAGACATAAAAAAGCAAAATTTATTTTTTGTTGTTTGTGCGTGTGTTGTTACGATGAAAAGGTTCGGCGTGACAATTTACCATTGGTGCGTCGCTTGCAAAGATGGTCGTAGTCGGTGTGAGGATTGATAATAATTGACCTCACTTGAAAAAAATCAAAAAATGAGAAAACTGTTTATCCCTGTTAATACAGCTCGGCAATTGTTTTGGGTAGAAATGCGAACGCTTGATGTTATCCGCCACTGATTTTGGGCAAAAAGGCTATATGTGCAACAAAGCAGCGTTCATGTACCTTTTTATGCTACTTTTAGACCCCAAGCTGGATCTTCTCTGGATATTAGTAGCGCGGAAAGGTATGATCAGTCTGTATATGCATTTGGCTGCTCACGAACTGAAGAGAAGTCTGAACAGTTCCACCTGATTGGCTTCATGAAAATGATGTCCCTTGGAAAGGTTTTGCACTTGTTGGAAATTAGGTTTGTTGCGCAACTTTCTTGCTAAAAACGTTCAAATGCCGCTTGTTGTGTACTGTATGTGCCAAGCCTTTCATATCAGCGTAAAATTGCTTATCGTATGTCAGGAACAAAATATCGTATTGGCTGCTCACCGCACGACTGCGTTGATGTTGCGTTGCAACGAATCTCCTAAAGGTGATGATTAGTTACGCGTTGTTTGTTTCTTTCAGACACAATATTTTGTTCGTGGAAAAAGATTTCGGTCAAGCGGACGGCATCGAAACATTTCAGCCAGATATTGTGTTGAATGAAACGTCCTGTGTTATTCTCGACACGTTTGATCTCATCAGTTCAAACGGTGAGACTTATGGCATGCTGCTGTTACCATGGTGATATGGTTGTTTAACCGACGCCATGGCTGACCATGTGCTCAATTTATTAGTTTTGCGCTTTTGTTCATCGTGTAGTTAATCTTCCACAGTTATTATTTTCCCTTGCTGCCGCGCTTTGCATGTAAGGTTTTGCAGTCTGTTGCAAATTGCCGTCGTGTGTACAAGAGTGGTTATTTTACCTCGATTGCATGCTAGATGCCGGAGAAAAAGTAAAAGCTACCTTGGCCAAAGTAACATACCTTCAGAGAATGTACACATCTTGTTATATCCTTATCTCCGTTATGAACGATGACGTCCTGCCGGAAAAAAGGTTTGTCATTGTATTGCACGACCTGGTTCGTTCGTCTGTTCGCCAAGACTGGCTTTCAACCGTAGGATACGGAACAGCGTTATTTATTGTGATATCGTGGTTTAGTGATTTAGCTTAGGAGCTTTCTCACGTTTTGCTGAGTGTATTGTGTGAAGCATTTACCATATTTTGAATACATCTGTCCAGCTTGCCAGTTCATCTTAAAAGTTTATTGGACATCTTAAAGAATATGCACGAAAGTCTAAAATAACAGAAAATGGCCGCCGACAAGTCGGTTTGGGGATCACATTCTCTGCTCCAATCGGAAACAGGGTCCTGTTTGAATTTAATTGGCCAGCGTCTGCATACAACTACAAGTTGAAGTAAAATTCATGAAAGCTTGATACAAACATTCCATCCAGGAAGAGTTGGTTGGCCATTTTGTGACTTCTTCGTTATTCTTTGTCTTTTGCGAAGGAGAACATACGTTTTGTTTTGAGCAAATAGCTACTACTTTATTCGCAATTATTTTCGGATTTTAATGTAACTTTGGCAACATGTCATGGCAAAAAAATTATCTGAAATATCGCATTATTTTGAAAAAATGGTAGCGGTTGACAATTTCCCGTAAAAGATCTTTGTTGATAGCCATATTGCATTGCGCTTCGGAAACACCAAAGTATGTTGAAACGGCGCTATATACTTATTTTGCCACACCTTGCTGTGACGATGTGCGCTTTACTTATTGACTGCACTGTTTCGCTACCAAACGCTTTGTCTTAGCTGCAGGTTCCCAGGCTCTTCATCTGTGAACTTGGCAAAACTACAGGCGACGTTGAAGCAGTTCAGTGCAGCAGTGGAGGAGTTTCGCGTACGTGAAAAGTTTAGTATTTTCTATTCTTATGCGCGGAACGAAAATAACTGGATAACCATTTAAGTAACAGCAAGTGGGGCTTCAAAGTCAAGTTTAACAGTCCTAACCGTTTTTTAAATAGATTAAAAAGCTGTCCCCAGTCAGTGTCATTTGTTTTGGGAGTCTCAAAGGAGAACTTCAGCTACTGCTCTTGAATTACTCCAAAACCAATGTGTGTGGTGTCATCTGCATTTACCCATTGCGTAAAATTTTATGCAAAAGACCGCCGCCCTTGTTTTTTGGTCTTGGTATGCATATGCCGGATATTGACGACGACCTGGGGCCGATGAGACGTATCCCGACTGCACATCAGTCCCTGTCGTTTGTGAAACCATGTACATGATTTCAGCGCGGGGTGTTGCGGCGTTGGGTGAAAAGTATATATTTCTATGTGCGGGTGAATGCTTAGCGGCAGTTGACTGCCTGGAGCGAAGTTCTAAATTCGCTTCTTGCCAGCACGGTGACGATTGAACCCCAGTCCAAGGATTGCTATATCTCTACTGAGAATGCAAAAGCTATCGGCAAATAACATTGAAGAATTTGCTGTACACGTTTCCCTTGACGTCATTGATTATGACATTGGCGTGCTCTCCAGTGTGGTTCTTCAGTTATATTGAAACGTCTCAAGTTTGTTCGGCTACTTCAAATTATCCAGTACGCCACATACTTTCCGATCTTGTTATGTCTTTTTTCCAATTGAACTTCTGTTGAACTTTCTATCGTTTTACACTACATGTACTGTGCGATTAAGAGAAAGTTGGGTAACTTCCACGGACAATGTTTTTCTCATTAAATATACTTCAACTGCTGTTTTGATAAATATGGCATCACACTGATTGCGTCGTGAATATACCTGGTCTTGAAGAGCAGGGATTCTAAAATTGCTTGACTTAACCAGGGATTCTAAAATTGCAATGAATTACATTGTTTTTTGGGTTTACAGCAGACGGGTGACGAGTTGGTTTGGCAAAGGCCTTGTTTTTCACGTCTGCCAATCAGTTACCTTGTGGTCATAATCAGCGCACCGGAAAGGAAGATATTTTGACCTGACTGATTTTTGAAAATACCATGATATACTGTCCAGTTAAAAACTAAAATGGTGCTGAGAACTTTTGTTATGCGCATTTGCACGTTATAAGTTAGTTCGGAAGTTACAGAGCGTTGGCGTTTCCTTTCTCGCCGTTCACGAAAACAAAATTCGATTGGAAGTAAGAAGTCTTATAATTGCTCCTGACCTTCCTGTCCTGATTTGATGCTCCACCTCGTTCGTGTTCCACGCCAGTTTTTTGTCTTAAGTAAAACGTTACGCACGTACTGACCAAAGTTCAACTTGCGCTTGCTATTCCGTATGTGTGCAAAGGAACACGGTGGAGGGATCTATTTTTCATTGAAAAAGACCACTTTGCTGTGTTTGTTGTCATTTGCAGGTACTTGTTGCTTGTTGTTTCACTTGTGAAGAATTAGCTGAAACAATCAAAGACTTAACCAAGGAAGCGTATGGTTCAAGTTGTGTGACGAAAGACGACAGGCTTGCTGATGGGTGAGAACTCGCGCGATATGTTTTTTTAGCTTTGTAGTACGTTTATTAATGCTTATATGTAGTGTTTTTGTTCGTCTATGCGTTTGTTTGAACAAATGCTTTGAATCAGCTCTGCAGCTTTAAGAGGCCCAGTAAGTGTCTGGTGTGACTTTGTGGTCTGTGGGTAAATTTATAACGTTTCGTTTTACAAGATTCGTGGTAGAACGTTTCAGTAATTCCGTAAAAGATTATGAAATTAAGTTTGTCTTGCACTTGCGTTTATCGCAACTCGCCAGAACTGCGAAATGTTGATAAAATTTTTGCCGCGTAATGTACGTTGATCACGAGCGCTCACTTTGTCTATCATAATTTTATATCTACTCAAGAACGGATTAAAATGGTTGCAACCTGTTGACGAACAGATCGAGTTCGTGTTTAGTTTTCATCCAAATTGAACCTTGTTTTATCAATCGCCGCAAAATATCAATTTGTCAAATGCTTTGCTGATTCCTGGTGATGGCGTATGGCGACGGCAGCAGGCGCCTGACCATGCTGATCCCAGATTCAGTGGCCACGAGGGTGTCTAAGACGAACTACACCGCAACATTCCAAAGCTAGGAAATGCGAGGCTGGGCATGTTAAATTGCCAGCCATCGAGATCGTTGCCTTCCCTAAACGATTTGGAAACCTAATCATGAGAATTCTAATCAAGTTGGTAGAATTTATGTGAAAAAGTTAAGCATACTCTTCTTCGAAGCTTCAAATCGGTAAGCTTGCTATTTGTCTGCAATCGGTGTTACCTTAATTTGCCCGACACTTTTAAAAGTCTTTCCGCCAACAATGTGTCTGTCACAACGTGAGTCCAGTCCCGTCGGCACGGGGGGCTTTGGTGGGCTTAGCCCCCCAAACAAAGCTCCAAGCCCCCCCAAATTGAAATCTGAAACACTACAAGTTAGTGGAATTTTTGTCAAATTTGAATGTCAAGCCCCCCCGCACAAACGTAAAGCCCCCCCTATTGACGACTTTCTGGCGACGGTTCTGCGTCAGTCTTGTACTCTGCTCTGCTGCTTTTCATTTAAAATAACTACCCAAATCCCAGACGTTCATGCGAAAAATTTTTGTTTGCAGTTCATGGTTGACGAGCCACACAACCGATGCTGAGAGGTTTTTGCTCAGCCTGCCATGTGTGAATCCCTTCGTTGCGCAGTTATTATTGCACCTGTCCAATCTGAAAGATATTTGCGGCCTGTCCACGTCAGCGTTTATGGACCAAATGTCTTGGTTGCCGCGAAGAATCGCTCAGGTATTGTTTTGCCCTCCAAGCCTGTTTTTCCCAATGTTATATTATATGAGACCCGAGTATAAAATGCCACGAAAGCGTATGCACTTGCGGGTGTGCGCGCAAAACGCAGCGAACAGAAGAGGAACTGAAATTACTTTCCTGGCGAGTTGCATCAACCTGATATCGCTGCTTCCTTCTCTCAGACACCAGATGCCACTGCATGCTTTTCATTTTTAAAGACAATTAACTTTTCTATTGAAAAGCAGTTTGCAATTATGACGCTGAAATGTTTCACGTGTTTGTGCAGGACATTTGCAGTTGTCTACACAAAAACTTCGCGGAAGGTTCAGTCACAGACTTTCACTGTTTGCATCAACATAAGTCGAATCACTTCGACAAAACTGACCAAATGGCAACGCTGCCTCTAAGAAATTCATGTGCAAAAAAACGACAGTTAGAAGATCCAGCACCACTGTATGCTGCGAAACATGGTGCCAAGTCACAACCTTTCGCGACTGCAGCAAACTGCTATTCTGTGTCGAACCAGTGCAAAGTACCTGAGTCTTATCCCAACTGGAACATGCGCGGCTCACGTGATCAGAGCAATTCTTGCGCAGCAGGTGAAATCAGTTTGTATCGCACATTAGATAAATGTTGGAATCTATATGACGATGTGCCAATTTATTGTGCCAAGTAACTAATGAATGTTGCAGTTTTTCGCGTGCTGACGTGTTGTTCGTTTCAACGCACGTGTGTCGGTCAAATGTCGGTTAATCCGGATTCGATTTCAATCCAATTGCCTTTTTCATCTTAGGATTTTCATGAACGTATTGCAAGATTTTCAACTTTTCTGCGAGTTTTCTGTCCTGACGACTTCGTTTTTTAGGTTTAGATGTCTTTATAAAGTGCAGTTCCCAAAAGGCACGACAACACGCTTTTAGCCTTGCGCACTGATTGCCCTCGAACCATTGGGCAACAAACATGACAACTGACTGTTACGCCATACGTGCAGTGACAGTGGCGTTTAGTCAGCTGAGCGACTACAATGTTACGATGTTGTAAAGCACAATGTAGTTAGGCAAGTATCTAACAGTAATCACTTGTTATGAATAAATATGCAACTGCAACTTGGATTAGTGTACGAACGCACGATTGTGAAGCCGAAAAATCCGGATTACGAGATAAAAAGAGCAACTTTAATCCGGAATAAGCGTAGATCAGGATTAAACAATCCGGATTATTCGAAGAATTTTATTAAGAACAACATTAGAAATCATGCGTACCTCCAATTTCTTCCGAATTAGGCGAAGATCGGATTAACCGAGGTTTACTGTGCTTTCTTGTTTTATCCCATTCACTCCTGACCGGCATGTTACAGTGATGCAAGTGAGCTGTGGTCAAACTGAAGTGGATCACCTGATGAACATGGCCAAAGCTAAGCTGGAAGAATTTGTTGAAAATAACCCACAGCGTCGACGCAATTCAAACTTCGCCTCGTCGCAGAAGCCGCATGCCGGACGGGCGAGCAACTCGAAGCCAAGTATGCCCGTTTGATTTCACGATTTACTGCTGAGTATATGCTTGTGTTTTCGCACATTATCTCGATCTGTCATTATTACTTCCGTGATCTCCTGCAAAGGCGCGTGGTTGACTTCTCTGACGTTTGTTGCAAAGAATTCGATTTCTGCATAATGTTCTGGCGCCGGTTTCATAATTTAAGACAAAACTGTTTATAACTGACGCGACTCAATTTGTTATCGACGGAAATAGAAAACCTTGAAATAGATATAACATAGATTTCAAGTATATTTAGTTTTAAAATGAAACGCAGTGCTTTGCCTTTAGATCACAATAAATAAATCTATCAACATCCCTTGCTGCCCAGATTTTTTGTTTCGTTATCTTTTGATCCAACGAAGTACCAATATTCGATATGGTGCTGGCTTGGATTCTGGTCTGTTGTTGAAGAATCCAAACCCGACTTGAACCTGTCCATCACTATATCATACCAAGCACAGTTTTTGCCGTACCTCAACGCAACGTCCACGGACGCAATATCTCAAGAGATCGTGTATTGTGACTGACCTGCCACGCACAGTTATCGCATAATAAGCGCACGAGACAGTTCATAATCATATAATCACGCGTCCTCATCCATACGAAAATAAGCTTGAAAATCCTAGATTCTAGATCACGATGATGTGCATCGTTAGAACTAAGAGCGAGCTTGACAAAACATTTTGTGTTACTGACCTTTAAAAATTTGCAAATACAAATGTAACCTAAGCGTTCTGACTCTCTTTTAATTTCATAGCTCTTGAGAAAAAAAGGAAAAGAAATAATTTTGTTCCTTGCTCTCAGTTGCCCAACAAACCCTGCTTACCACAGGTATGTCAGCCTAAAATTGGAGTGCCTTCACATAAAGCGAAATTCATCTGATAGATTTGTTAGTCCTGTTTGATAGTCACACCTCCTCTGACTTAGTGTACTTTTCTAGCTGATTTTAGGCACTCTATGAAGATTACAAAATGCAAGAAACAGTTTCCGTTATCACTAACTTCATAAATTTTACCTACGGCGAATTTTGTATTGTGTTGATCCTTACGAAGGCATGTAAACACGAGTATATTATGTTTTATTTTGACATATGAAAGTTACAGGTGTTCATACACAGCTTTTGACCTGCTTTTGTTCAAAGGTTACGACAAACAGTCCACAAGTGGCGCTAGGAACATGCGCAGAGAAAATAACGGAATTTGCAGCGCAACTGCGCCAAGGTGTGTCGAAGTGCTTCACATCAATGTACTTATTTGTGAGTTTCATTGCGAGCATCCTGAAGACATTATGCATTTCCTTGAGTGGTATATATTTAACTTTATTATTGGTGAAATGTATTGGGAATGCCCAGTGTTGCACTGAATTATGATGCTGTGTTTGAACAACAACCGTAGAAGTATATGAAACGATTGTAACAGAAGCGATCGCTTGTGTTCACGCAAATAAAATGTTTTTAAGAAAGCCTCGCTTTGCTTGAGACATACTTACAATTTCAACTTGCTAAAAAACTCAAAACCTAATTGATTATTATTTGGTTTTAAAAAGTGGCCGGTGATTTTTCTTAGAAAGGGCTCGCAGCGGAATGCCTGGTTTCGTCAGCTTTAGAGTTGAAAGGGCGCATGGGCCCCAGATCCATGGGTTGGGTCTTCTTTGGTTTAATACTATTTTTCTGTGATGTGCTTATTCCAAACCACGTTTAATGTTGTGGGCCATGGTGGTTGCGTTGCTGCAAAACTTAAGCAACCGTCCAACCTGGTCTGTTGATAAAATACGGTTTGGTTGTTTTGCAGGTCGAGCAATCAAATGCACCGGACCAATTTCGGGAGTTCAGCCAAAGTAAGTCGCATGCGCCGTATATTTGCAGACCAGTGGAGGGCGTGGTCGGTATTAAGAGTTCGTGGAAACGATGTATTGCGCCAGGAATGATTAGTTCATTGCTGTACACTACTGAATTAGGCCTTTTTTCTCAATCCTTTCTGCGGAATTAAAAATATTTCTCCTTGCTGTTCGAATTACTGAGAAGTTGTAGACTTTTACGCAACAATCACGCGCTTTTTATTGATGTGACCCGGTTCCGAACCTCACAGTGACAGAACTCTATTGCATCACTTCGTTTTTTTCGTTCCAGCTGGTTTCGTCGTTTTAACGAAATTCCGAGATGTCTGTGGTTTGTAGAAGAACCTCACTTGTAGCTGCATGCTCACAGTTTGTCTGGCAGTGTTTCCACAGAAGTTTTTATTTTTGCCTCCAGGGATAACCACGTGCTAAGATCACTTCAGCGTTTGGGTGACGCGTGTCCTGATTTCATTTCTGCGTGATTCATTGTTTGTATGACACGCATGCGTATGAAATACATGAACAGAAACACGGCTGCTGGGATGTAAACGACAACATTCCGGAATTATTTTTTGTTTACTGAAATCATACGACAAGGGATTGGTCTCCGAGTCTTTTTCCCATTCGAGGGCCTCGGTTTAGTACAGCTTTGCAAAGTTACCCGTGTGACTTAGACCAGCTATGTCCAACCCAAATGACTTACTGGGCCAAAAATCATGTCGCTATCTTAACCAGGGCCGCACATTTGATGTCATATTAGTGAGGGCCGCACATTGAATGACTTAGATCTGTGCAAACCAAATTTAACTGAAGTTAATACACTGAAAGCTTTCGAATCCTAATTGCAATGTTTACAGACGCGATAAAGTGGCACTGAGAAGACACCTGCATCAAAAATGTCGAATTCAAGGTTATCAAAATAAGGAAAGGTTGTCGGTATGTGGGATACTTCTACTACAGCGAAAACCTAAACTGGGCCGCACAAAACCTTCGCCTGGGCCGCGGGTTGGACATAGCTGACTTAGACAAAAACGATAAAAACAACAAGCTCCAAGCAATTTCCAGTAAATTTTTGTCTGCTGCCAAATCACTCGAAAATCTTGATTCAGGAAATTTCACTGACTGAGGTCGCATTTTTCTCTGGTGGCACCGATGTACGCAGCAAAGTAACGAAAGTTTTTTGACCTACTTGTATTTTCAGGATCTTTTGTTGAGACCGGCCGAAGATGCTTTGACTGGAACAAGCGGTTCAGTTAACATCGGCATCGCGCAGCCGTTCCAGCTTTCTGGTACTGGTTTGTCACTGAGTGTACGGTCGCTGAAATTTCGAACACACTTTTTTTGCAGAAAGCGAAAGAAATTTCCAGTTTTTCGTGCTTTTTTGCAGGCCGGCCAGTTTTTTCAAGAGGTGCCCGCATGGAAATGA
>JGI24158J21664_10008191_pt1 | contig 13895 bp, 5 predicted proteins | sample Ectturendosymbi3_FD_21664 | JGI IMG/M metagenome (IMG submission 21664) | reverse complement strand
GATATTTCGCTATTTTGAAATTTAAAAGCAGAGGTATTCTTCTGACGCAGGTGTTCCCAACCTTTCTTTGACCATGTACCCCTTCAGCATTTCAGCAGATGAGCGAAAACCCCTATAAATTCTTGTGACAAAAAGACTGAGAAAAATAACAAAATCCACTGAATTTTTAATAGAACTTTCAGATTTTTGTAACTATAGAGGTGACATTCATTGACACATGTCTAAATTTTTGGAAATAAATAATATATTAATATATTTTCCTCCCATTTCTAAGCATAAATGTACCCTTTCAGATAGGCAAAGGTACCCCAGGGATGCATGTACCCCAGGTTGGGAACCCCTGTTCTGAGGTCGTAACGTTAATATTCATTAAAATCTCAAATTTTGCCAGCGAAGTTTCCGCCATGACCTTTGACTTTTACGCATGAACAAAATGTAAACAAAACATTGAAAGTTGTTTAAAAGTACTTATGAGTATTTGAAGTTCTTACTATAATTGTATAGTTTTAAAACTGTTTTTCCCAAACCTATCTGATTTTTGCTACTTTTCCTGATACCTTATGCATATTGTAAATGAAAGCATTTGCATCGGAAACAAATTGATAAGGACAGGAACGGGTCGGCAGGCCTGGATGCAGGTTGCATTTGCTAAGGAGATAATGGGAAAGTCCTCATACTTCAGGAAAAGGTCATTTTGGCATTGCTACAAAAATCTAACGGGTTAGACAAAAATACTTTAATTGTGGCTACTTTGCTCCAATTATGAGACACGCCCATGTTTTGTACCAATCATGTGCGGCGTCAGCTTGCGTCATCACTGTGAAATGAGCCTCGCGACTGCTTGGTTGGTGAATGTTGTGATGCTTTGACGCGAGTCAAGCTGCTTCGCTCTAAAGTACACGATTACAAAATTTCACTTGACCCGCTGTGGATCAGTTTCCGTCTGTTTACTCACCTTGTGAAAGCCACTCAACAACGCGATTTTTTTTTAAACATCTGCGCAGTTTTGGCGAATGGTCCGTGTCACGGCGTCTGCGCGTTGGGACATAAAGAAAACAACAGCTAACAGCAGGAGGAGGTTTCATCCGAAAATAAATGTATGACAAGCATTCAACATAATGCACCACGCCTTACTGCTTTTTCTGTTACATTAAGACCATGACAGTATGAGGCTGCCTAGCTGTAGGGTTGACAATCTTTGTATTCACGAGCACATCTTGGTAGAGTCTAAGCCCAACAAAGGTACAGACGTTTGTCAAATCTAAATGAAACAAACGATGTTACGGATATACTACTGTATCTTGAAAGCTGCTTCAAAATGACGCTTTCTTAAATTCTTTCCAAGACGTCATTCTTTAAACTGCGTCAGTGTTTTGTTTAAACTACAAGTCTTATTGATGTTACATGTCTATACAGTTAGTATTTGTCTTCGCGTCATGGGTGGAAACAAGCCCTTAGCCACGGGGAGCATTTGGGGTAGTGTTCCCCCAAATTTTTTGTGCACCCTAAACTTTGGTGTGCACAGAAACATTTGTTTCAAACATATAAGAACAACAATAATTTTGCCTCCTCCAAATGTCTTCCCCTCCCAAACCTTAAAACCTAGCTGTAAAAAAAGTATCCATCTCATCTCAATGAAACGTCCATCACATTTTCTACGATTAAAAGATGGCAACGAGCAGAAGTAGGTGAATGTTGTATAACTTCCAAAAAATTTGCAATGCTATCGTAGGCCAACTTTTTCGTAAATTTACAACGCTGTTTGGCTGTTTATTTCATTTACGCTATTGCCGATGTTGGGTCAGGAAAGGTACAGCGTTCTCTACAAACAGCTAAAATGCAATAGAAGTTCTAGATTTGAACCGGTTTGGTACAAAAATACTATATTGGTTATACATTCCAGTAACGACGCCTTCGGTATTTGGCTAGCAGCTTTTCAATTCACAACTGTACTGCATTGAAACGCAAAGCTTCTGTCTCACCAAAAGGCTACCGTCCCATATCCCTGCTGTGTATCCCCTTTAAAATCCTCGAGAGACTCATCTATGCTCGTGTCGACCCAACCATTGACCCATTGCTACCTCTGGAGCAGGCGGGCTTTCGACACGGGAGGTCGACCGTAGACCAGGTCACCCTGCTGACACAGAACATCGAGGATAGCTTTTCAGATAAAAAGAAGGCCGGAGCTGTGTTTGTCGACGTCACAGCAGCCAACGATACTGTATGGCACCCCGGCCTCACCTGCAAGCTGCTGCAATTGCTACCTGATAGATACATGGTTCACATGATCATGGAGATGGTTAGCAATCGCAGCTTAACCCTCACCACTGGAAACCGCAAAAGAAGCAGGTTACGACGCCTCAAGAACGGCGTCCCACAGGGATCTGTCCTGGCGCCCTTTCTCTTCAACATCTACATCACTGACCTGCCAACCACCATCTCCAGAAAGTATGCATATGCTGACGATCTAGCAATAATGCATGCTGATGGAGACTGGCAGGCAGTGGAAGGGGTGCTGATGAAGGACATGGCAACCGTAGGTGGATACCTCCAGACTTGGAAGCTAAAGCTCAGCACTACAAAGACTGTGTCGACAGCCTTCCATCTTAACAACAAGGAAGCTAAACGTGAGCCTAAAGTGAAATACAACAACGAGACCCTGCCCTTCTGCTCCCAGCCCAAATACCTCGGAGTAACGTTGGACAGGTCGCTTACGTACACCTTGAGTCACTTCGCAACAAGCTGACATCACGCGTCGCGCTCCTGAGGTGGCTTGCTGGCTCCGGCTGGGGTGCTGGAGCAACAACCCTGCGAATAGCCACCCTAGCCTTGATGCACTCAACCGCAGAATACTGCGCGCCTGTTTGGTGCCGCAGTGCTCATACCCGCCTCATTGACCCCGCCATCAACGACGCCTTGCGAGTTGTGACTGGATGCCTGCGTCTTACACCAGCGGACAACCTTCCAACCCTCGCAGGCATCCAACCTGCTGAGCTTCGTCGCAGTGGAGCCACACTGTCTCTAGCACGCCGTGCCATGGAGCCTGGACACCTGCTCCACTCAGCGCTCACCCGTCCATCGTGTGCAAACGCACGGCGGCTCAAATCAAGACACCCATTTGTACTCGCCGCACAACATCTCATCAGTTTATCTGACAACAACAACATACGTGTGGCGCAGTGGGCGGATTACCAATGGAATGCGGAGTGGAGGGACAACACCACAAGACTCCGCATTTTCATCCCCGACACCGGCACCCACCCCGGAATGACCCTCCCAAGAAGAGCCTGTGTCCGGCTCAACAGCCTCCACACCGGTGTTGGGCGTTTCCGCTCCTTCTTGTACAAATGGGGTATGGCCTCCTCTGCAACCTGTGTGTGTGGCGCAGAAGAACAAACCGTCGACCATGTCGTCCTCCACCGTCCAATCCATCGACTTCCCCATGGACTGCACGGCCTGGCAGTTCTGGACGATGAGACAATTGAATGGCTGCTCAACACCTGCCCCAAAATCTAGTGCGGCCTAGCAGTGGTTTCAACAACTCGCCCAAAAGAAGTAGAAGAAGTGTTAGGTATATGCTTGGTGTATATATGCTTACCATGTAGCGAGCGAGCAATTTAAAAACTGTGGTAGGTTGCAATAACTGACCGGCTGAAAGCAACTGCGCCTTGTGTCAACCCCTGTAATTCAATCACAGTTGCAGGAACATTTGTGATCAAAACAAGTTTTACAAATTACCGTATGCCATGCCGTCGTTCTCAGGTAGCAGTGGACAAAGGTATACTCACCTTTGGCGTCTTATACAACAATACATAAAAATCTTTTTTACTTACTCGACTCAATCCACAACGGTCAAATAGGATTTTAGTAAAAATATCCATGACTGAGCAGCTGTTCAGCCGATTCAGAGGGAAATTCACTTGTTTTAAATCCTAATGAAAAGCACTTAAAAAGTCTAAAATTGAACTGTAACGCATATCTTCAAATCTCATTTAATTTTTTTTATCAGAAACTTTTAAAGTTTAATTGCAATCAGAGCGTGAGTTTTGCCTCAGAGTAAACAAACGGTTTGTTTCCTGTTTTTTTTTTGCAGAACGGACTTTTATTTAAGAAAACAAATTGTTTCCCACTACATGGCGGAATGGATTGGTGTTTGGTACGACAACCACTAACCAGCTTGAGAAGAGGTATAATATGAACAAGCAGTCCCTATTCCTCGTAAAGCCTGACCAGAAAAATTTTACATAAAAATATATGCCTGATTGACTAACTGCATTGTGAGATAAGAACCAACAAAATTTCTTATCTAACAGCAGAGATCTTTCAACATGACTGGATATACGTACTGGGGACAAGGTTGTGTAGAAGTTCAAACGAAATATGTTTTTCCGCAGGGCAATGTTTCGTTTTCATCCGTTGGTTCACAGTTGTCTCTTCCTTGTTCTTTGGTATCTTCAATTTACAGTGCTGTTTGTCTTTGTAAGGTTAAAATAAAACAAAGTTTCACCAATTCTTCGAATGCTCGGGAAAATGAATGTGATTCAGTTCTACTAAAACAACAAATTAACAAATACCATTAGCAAATTGTAATCATTTTTCAATTACAAGATCCCTCCCTGTAAAAAAAATCAAGACAAAAAAACGCTCTCCCCTGTTCCGGGAAGTCAAACTACCGTAATGGTGCATTGAAATCTTGCTGGCGAAACCGAAAAAAAACTGATAAAGTAATAGATGCATGTAGCAGGTGTAGCGTGAATATGTTTTGTGACTTACGACGGGCTGTTGCAAAACAGCCACATTACGTAGGATTATAAAGCAATGTTCGTGCCTGCAATAAATTTTCTCTGCGGGATTGTGCTTCTTATTCGCAACCGCCTTGCATTAAAATTCTGTTAAGATAAAAATCGTTGAAGCACAGTATGAAACTTGGCGCTGAAGATNTACAGAGGAACACTCGTGCAGAATTTGCTGAGACCTGAAAACCGAATACTAACTGAAACTAATAAGCATTTTCCAAAAACATAGCTAAACATTCCACTGTACCAAGCCATGCTTTTGCGAAATGTTCACCGAAATCAAACTAATAGAAGGTCGTTTCAAAAGAGCGCTGCAGCTATAATTAGATCTGATGAAAACCGCACGTGCGAAACAATATTTTGATATTTACTTTCATCAACACTAAAAAAGCCTTCAAAAAACTATGCATGTTTTATTTTGAGACGTTTCGGATTATTCTTAATCCATCTTCAGTCAAAAATTAAAGCAACGCTTGGTAATCTCATCAATTCAAAGCCATAAGGCTCTGTGACGCAAGAAAAGACAGTGCTGTGGCGCAAAAGACGTCAAACGTAAAACCAAGACCGCCAGCCACGTCAAAATCGCTAAAAGCAAATGCAGGGCTAAAAGTTATGCCGAGAATGTTAAAGCAAAATCTACGTAAGGCCGTAATTTACGAAAACAAGCCGAGACCAGCAGCGAGAGGCAATTCACAGACCATTGTAAGCGAAGGATGCAAAAAAAATTTTTTAACAAATTATTACTGCAAGTCTACAACCAGCACCAAATGTCCACGTCAACACCAACGATAAATGTACGAAACATGTATCAACATAAGAACTGAGCATCAGCCAAATATTTGACATAACAATCTACGTGTTAAAGAGGTATAAAGGGGTGGAAAATTGTTTACATTAATCTCCGGTTGCTGTTCCTGTATCAGAAGTGTCTCTTTAATTTATAATTCACGGTGGTTAAAAGCTGAAGCCAAGATTTCGGGATTTTTAAAGTCAACGAAATGATCGTGATGTGAGTATAAATGTTTTACTATATCGGTATCTTGATGGTTAGATTTTAAAGGGTTGTGTTCTTCCAGTCGAAATTTCAAATTCCTTTCTGTTTGACCAATATAGGAATTACCACAAGAACATTTAAGTTCGTATAGCACATTGCATCGTTCCAGATGTGTTTGTTTGTCCATATACTTAAAATGATCTCCGATTGTATGTGTTTTATGAATGAGGGACAGTTGAGCAAGTTCTTTCAGATATTTTCGAAAAAAGTTTCGTAATTCTTTTTCTAGTTGTACTGACGTTTCACCAAGGTAAGGCATGTAAAGAAGAATTCTTCGAATGTCAGTCGTCCTTTTTTGCTTGTTTTTTGAAGGAGTATTTTATCCCGTTTGTTGAGAAATATTTTGATTTGCTTGTCTATAAACCAGTCCAGGTATCCATTGCTAAGAAAACAGAGTTCAATTCTACATTTGCTTTTAGCGATTTTTACGTGGCTGGCGGTCTTGGTTTTGCGCTTGACGTCTTTTGCGTCACAGCACTGTCTTTTCTTGCGTCACAGAGCCTTATGGTTTTGAATTGCTGACATTACCAAGCGTTGCTTTAATTTTTGTCTGAAGATGGATTAAGAATCATCCGAAACGTCTCAATATAAAACATGTATAGTTTTTGAAGGCTTTTTAGTGTTGATGAAACTGTTAAGTCTATCCTAGTTTTATGCTCCAAAATAATGTTTATTTCTTGGAAACCTTCCTCGGAAACAAACTTTTTGGGTGGACGTGGAGTCTCCCTTGTGAACTAATATAAACCTCTACTGACCAGAGCAGTTTGGAAGTTTCACCAAAACTTTGTCCGAGCGTTTGCAGCCTCATATTTGCTGTCTTTATTTTGGGCAAGTTTATTCTAAACGGCATTTTTTGCACATACGTACTGTACGTCCACTTCAACGTGGGAAAATGAACAAGTAAAGCCAGCAAATCTAAACTCTTTTAATAGTAATTAGCAAACCAGTGCTCTGCAAGTTTGATAAAAACAGAGCAAATAAACTGCTTGAAATGAATAAACCCACTGGCATGGGTGAAGATCTGGACTTAACAATCGCAAAGTTTTCAAAGGTATATCCACAACTACCTCTGAATGACACGTTGGTTGAATGAGCTGTAGGTTGCAGGGAAATCACTTTGTGAATTTTTTTGCGGATTCCGTAACTCGCATAACTTCACAAATGTTTTCTGCAAACAAATAATCTCCACTTTTAGTATGGGTTGGTTACTGGACCTGCAAAAAGTTTTTTTCGTGTAAGTCAGTAGCAAACCATCATGACAACTTTACTACGGAACTTTTTTTCACCATGACAACTTTACTACTCCTTCCTTCCTTTCCTCCTCCTCCTTTCCTCCTTCCTTTGTTTTGTTTTTTCGTGTAAGTCATTAGTAAACTTTACTGCTGTACTTGTCTCACTATAAATGACAACTTTACCACTGTACTTGTCTCACTATAAATGACATTTATAGTGAGATAAGTACGGTAGTAAAGCTGCTACGAATTTCACATATCATATTCCTATTGCTACGAATTTCTCATGTCACATTCCTCCCAAAATGAAGCTTTTACAATCGAAAATGTCGAGTATAAGGTTAGACTTTTGATGGAGTTAAAGCCAACTTTACTTCACTTTATTTCTACGAACATTTACTTTTATCCACTGGAATTGAATGCTATGTTTCCTAGTAAGTATAATATCTCATACCTCCTTTTTTAAATAATCAACCAGAAGTTTTAGGCAATCCTGTTTTATAGTATTTAACCAGCTTTCACATTTTATTAAACCTCAAGATAGTTTGCAGTACAAAGTGATAGACAGTGAACGAAGAAAGGAAATAATTATCTTTATAGTGGGCCGGAGAAAATCTAGTAGCATATCCGCTAAATTACCACCAATATAAAACAAGTTATGGACACGGGGTATGTGATTTAAATTACATATGTGCATTTGCGTTCCACTTTTCTCCACCCTTACTGTTTCTCTTGCCCCCTTTTTCTCGGGAGCCCAGGTACCTTCGAACAAATAGACCTGATTCCGCACAAGTTTTGTGCAACGAGGAGTTTGAGGCAAGGAATAAACAAATCAGTCAAATTATTGAACGTTTCTCGTTACCATCCAGGTGCTACTGAGAACGATGATTGCAGCAGTGAAAGGTTTTCAAAATTAAACAGAAAGTGAAGTTCTTAGCTTTCCTGCACAACATTTTTGGCACTGCATTGCACAAATCGTGGACAGCCAGAACGAATATGAAGCAATTTTCGATTATCTGGACGTGATTCATTGGAAAAAATAATATTTTCCTGTCTCACGTGCGCCAACGTTCCCTGAAATCGCACGCGGTCTTCTTTCAAGCATTTGATCTCTTGCACAAATTTTCAAACATCTGACAGCATTTCACTGTCAAAGGCCACGCGTGACAAGATAAAAATAACAAACAGATTCTTGAAAGTGAAAAAATCGCTCAACGAGGTAATAGCCGTCAATCCGCTTTCTTCGAAAATAGAAACTTTGAAGAGAAAAAGATGCACGTTTAAAGGTTATTTACATGCAGTGCGTGTAATGTGATTTAACCTCATGGTCATAAAAGCACGGCTGTGCTGCATCAGCTTTCAACAAACGCAGGAATACGCAATTCACGCAACACCAGGTAAGATTGCACGAACTTTTCGTGCGGAATCGGTTTTAGTAACTTGCTCTTTTTACTGAAAAACGTGATAGTATTTGACTATTTGCGACTATGTTTTTGAGATCTTAATGGAGAAAATTAAAATCATAGCAACTGAAGTCATTTTCAGACGTTTTTGTTGCTTCTGCTGCCGCAAATGTAACCTCTAGTTAAGCGATCAACAGTGAAAAGGCATACTGAAATGGAAGCTAGAAACAAACAAAGGCAGTAGACAGCTGGGCATGCAAGTAATGGCCACATGTTATGTGGCAACTATTATTTTGCAAACGTCTTTAAACGGTCAGCTGTCTGCTTCTTCGAATGCCTATATTTCATTTCGATACGTTTCGCAAAATTTCCGCATTAAAGCGGTAAGCTGTTCTCGTAGTTTCTGCCAAATTCTTTAGATTCTTGCACAAAAACATATCCACTTTTTCTCGATTTTCTCGTTGTCGTGATTATTTCACGGAAACTTTAGTGTGCCGAAGAGCAATGTGGACATATCTGAAGCCAAGTGGTCATGAACTTAGCGAACTCTGTGCGATTTCCACTGTCAGGTGGCATAAGCCGAAACACCGCAAGTTTAAACGGAAGGTCAACGTTCTGTACCCGAGTAAAAATAAATAGATTCGCTCGACGATGCGTGATAATTTGCTCCGAAAATGCAAGCGCGACATTTTTGACTGTCGCCACGTGAATNTCGATCNCGTTAAATGATGTTTTGTGAAGTGTTCTCCTCGGACCATTCAGTGATCGATGAATCAGCGTCCGAACGCTAACGAGCAACCTATAAAGACTTCAGCAGTGGAAGCCACTCGCCAGTAAAGTGTTCAACTGATCAATCACATGGAGGTAGGACGAGCAGCTGAAAGGAAACAAACTCAGAGGTTTTGAAGTTTTAAAAGTGTACTCGAAACATACCAGCTTTTATCAAATCCGCAGGGCTCACCATACGATATGGCTGGTGTGCTGAATAACAACGTCTGTGGGTGTTTAAACGGAGGAAGGTGCATCGATGCTGAGCAGGCTATTTGCGAGTAAGTGTTTTTAAACTGCTGTGCTCGGAGAAAAGTCTTGAATTTACATTAATTCTTAAAATCTTTAGTGTTTGATTGTAATTAGAGAAGGTAACATTTTTGCATGTTAAACTTTTATAGAAAACCTATTCCTAAATGTAAATCATACTTGGGGTAGCTATTTGCTATCACGGGCCGCATGAAGTGTGAAATACTGCTGGCGGGCCGCAAAAACTGAGCTTATCTTGAAATTCTACCTTTATCTTTCTGACGAAAATAAAGAGAGAAAACTATGAGGAGCGAGAGAGAGAATTCCCTGGACCTTCTGTCTATTTGAATTACAATTATCTGCTTATCACAGAGTTTCGTTTTGACGTGATGTTGTGTTCTAGCTGGAGTAGCGAAAAGTCTGATATTGGCCACATTAAGAGGTTACGCGTCACACATTTGGCCCACGTGACGCAGGTTCCCCAAACCTGAATTCTAAGCAACTAGCTGCAACAGTTTAGAAAGTTAAAAAATGCCTATTTTCTCTGCGTCTTTTGATTTTCCTGGATTGTAAGAAAATAACATTTTCTTGTTTGTGAGGCTGCTTTTGTCTCTTGAAAAATGCTGAACCGCGAAGTACTAACTGGTGTGCGGAAGATTATGATCGACGATGTGCGGCTATCTCGCAATGAAATTGTGCTATTAATTAATTAATTATCTACTTTCTCAAAAACACTGTAAAATTTCAGAAATTAAAAATATTTCTGAAGTATCAATAATGATCTGTGCTCAACTTTTGTTTAGATCATTGCCTAAAGCAAAAAAATTGATGTCATGTGCTTTGAAGGGTTTTCGTTTATGAATGGTTATCTGGATGTTATCAAGTAACATCACTTTAGTGCAGTGGATTGCAACAGCAGAACGCATTGGCAGCAACGACCGGGGTTGAGGCCTGACAAGGGTGCCAGAAGATCATATTGGAAATAATAAAGATGCATCCAAAACCTTACTAAAACATTTTGCAAGCAAAACATTGATTTAAAAAACAAAATACGTAGCTCAACGAAAAAAACACAGAGATAAATAAAAGAATTATTCTCACTCAGATGCAACAATGGATTCGAAGGGTCCAGATGTGAAACAATTTTCATCGACTTCGTGGGTAAAAAGAAAGAAGAAGAAGAAGAAAACAATGTTTATTTGATCATTTTCATCGCTACTATGTTTGTTTGCATTCTTGCCCTCATCGCTTTCTTTATCTGGAGGTAAGAAAACAACATCTGCTCACACTTTACTCAGTGAAAGAGTGTGTTGGTTGTTTTTCAACTTTTTCACTGAAGTGAAATGACTAAAAAGAGCAATGGCTCCCCTTGCGGCAGAATGTTTTTGGATTAAATTTTCTTTTTCGGTTGATCACTTTTCAAAAGAGAAATACCAGCGCAACGCTTCTATGTAAAATTAAAGCAAAGCAACACTATTCTGTGTGTTAAATTTTGTAACCGCTGGTGCTGGTGGCTTATTGGATGGCTTAACGGAATTACAGTATAATCTGCTTCTCAAGACTGGATTGCTATTTTTCAAACCATGGGCCATTAGACCACTTGTAGATTAGTAGGTCCAGTAGTATTCCAGAGGTAGGATCCGGAGTGCCGGAGTCGACTCCGGCAGGATTCTGAGTTTTATTCGAACCCAGATCCGGAGCCGGAGTCAAAAATATGCGTAAGCTGGGCGCAGATCCGGAGTCACTTTTTATTTTCGGCAGCAGCAGGAGTCTACATGATCTTTGCAAATGTCATTTCTTATAAGTACAAATATTACTGAATTTCAGTTGCATTGATGGTGGCCGGAGTTTGAACAGGAGTCGGATTCTCAAATTTGAAAAAATTCCGGACCCGGATTCAAAAATTTTGGAACAGGAGCGGAGTCGGAGTCTGAAAATGTGACTCCGGCCACCTCTGGACTGGGGTCAGGTCACACCGAAAACTTGAAAAACGCGTCCTGTCCAGCATCGTGCTCCGCAGTAGATAAGTGCAAGTGAAAGCTTCACACGCGGTGCTGCCACTGGCCTGCCACATGGAGTGCAGCATCTAGTGCAACAGTAGCCTTAGCGCTTCGTTTGACTCTTGTTTGTCCTGGCGCAAATGTTAGTGTAGTCTTTGTTTTTCTCGGTCATGATGATGTGTTTCGGTTGGTTCATCTTTGGTCAGTGTTAGAAATCAGCGATAAACGAGCAGTGATAATGTGAAGAACGCTGTACGTGATTAGAGCCCATAAAACGATTCATTCAAGAAAAAGTCAAGTTTGGTTAAAAACACAAAAGTCAAACTCCGGATCAGCTTTCAAGCACGTTTTTATTTCGAGTGCAAACCTTTTAATTAACCTTGGCTATTAAGTAACTTCATGTTTGTGATTCTCTTTCTAGCTTTGCCTCGTTTATTGAACTAAGTAGGCCTACACAAACGTAGTATTTATTTCACATCTGTGAAACGAAACTCCCTCGAAATTNAATTTACGCCAGTAACCCCGCCATTACTAAAGTGACCGAACAGTTTGCGTTAAGCCCATCGACCCTCTCGAGAAATATCAAATACGCAGTGGTGGTAACGTCCAGACGAAATTATTTTTTCTGTCGCATCCTGGTTTCTTTGGTCGATAAGGTTTCGAAAATACCTCATGCACCCGGTCGTTCCCTGAAAATAACTAACCATAAAAAATTCGCGGCTAGCTTAGAAAATTTTGATTGTTTTCTTTTCTATTTTGGAGTACAAAGTTGCCAATCATCCTTTTAATGCAAACATCTTTTCAAGGTTTCTTTTCTCCACAGCAACTCTTATCTTTTGATTTCAGCCACCAGCGCCGGGATGCTTTCACGGCACCTATGTTAAAGCAAAGTGATTGTGATAACACAAATTGATGCCGTTTCTTTGACATAAACTTTCAAAGCGATTGCGATGGAGCGATGTCGTCGTCACGAATCAGTCACGCTTATCATCGAGTGAAGCTCGCGGACGACCTCTAGGCCTTAAAAAAGATTTGTCAGAAGTGGCCACGATACCCTTTAAACCAGAACATCAGGATGAAAGCAATCAGCTTCAGAATCGGTTAACGCTGCTGAGATACGCATCAGCTTGCTTGCAACCGGAACGCTTAATGAAACAAAGTGCTGTGTGGATGAAAACACTTTTTAATAAATACTTTTTTTTCAACAGAAAGCATTATGTCTTGTGTGTGCAAAGCGTTTCGTATGCCTTCTATTAGGTCTCCCTTTCTTGTGAAGAAAATACGTAAAATTTCTTTGTAATGTCAGATGCTTGCTATCGCTGGACATCCTTGCGTTGGGCTTCACTAATATCATTTTGCATCGCTTTTTTTAGACGCTGTAGATCCGTTCAAAAGCATAAAACGTCGATCAAGGTTGTTTGTCCATCATCGACCAAGACAAAGCGTCAAGTCACTTTTGCCGGGAAGAGCGATCATGAAAACAAGCTGCTCGGTCAGGAATCTCGACTTGAAGGCAAGGAATTGGAGGAGGGTTCGCGGAAGAGCGGAGTAGTTGTGATATACCTTGACGATACCAACTCGCTGTCTATCCATCAACCAACTGTCAATGTGGACAGCAACCAGTTGACTGATTTGCTCAGCTTGGAGAATGAGAACAGGCTTGTCGATGTTGACGAGCTGTCAGGACGGAAGCGACGACAAGGGCTAAGCTTTTAAACAAACAAATTAATTCCAACCGCGCAGCTTGCCGGTCGCTAACGCAATATTGCGCTTAGCTGCTGTTACAGTAATGGGTATTTTCTCATCGTCCTGGCATCCGCATCAAGAGACATTAGGCTGCTTCGCTTGAATAGATCGCCAGCAGTCTCCAAACGCGCCAACAGCCTTTTTTCCAAAACTTTGGGATATTTCTCCCATCAACCTTGATCAAGATTGAGTGAAGACAAGACGAATGTTGTCTGAAAATATTTGTTAATCCGCGAACCTGGCCCCAAAGGCCTGACAAACTTCATACAAATATTTATGTTCCGCCTCAGTGTGCCGTGCTGCATGCTTCTCCACCCTTTCCCTGCTCAGTGCTCATGCATCGCCGGTTGAATGTTTTTCCGAAAGACGAACGGCGAAGTGGTTTAATTTTGCTTTTCACGCTTTGGCATGAACGTAAATGTCATTGGTCATCTATCGCACGTTCATTAAGCGCCTGGAAATTGAATGGTATTCCTGTGAAGCGATCGAATCCCCCTGAGCTTTCCACAAGCTGATGCACTGTAAGTCTGCAAACCTCATCAGCTTTCACGGCGACTGACCATCATAAGCAAAACAAGCTATGGCCTAAGGCATGGAAGCCTGATTTGAAAGAAGGCTTTCATGAGTGTTGGCCTCGAACCCTGGGC
>JGI24158J21664_10008190_pt1 | contig 13896 bp, 11 predicted proteins | sample Ectturendosymbi3_FD_21664 | JGI IMG/M metagenome (IMG submission 21664) | reverse complement strand
GAAATGGTGGTTTTCAGAATGTGCCGTACGTTTTTTGTACTTTTAAAATGTACAATACAGGGTGGGCCAAAAGTAGACGTGCTCTTGATTGCTTTTTACATTTATGGCTGAAAGTTTGGGACGGTATTGACAAATACTGGATCGTTCCGGTAACAAAATTATTCTACTTTCACCACTGGTCGTTAGCAAATTGTTGAGGCTGTTGTTCGCGACAACCAATCTTCCGCGAACCACTTTGTGTTGCGACCCACCGATTAAAGCCATCAGAGGTACAAAACGTGAAAGTAAAAGATTAAACGCAAGTGAGTCATACGTAAGTAAAGCGGGAAGTGCAAAACAAGCGTGGGCGTCAGAATGGGGGGCCTGGGCACACCCTGGATTTTGAAATTAGACATTTTCCTATTAAATTTTTAGCATAAAACGTTGTTTTCTTAGTTTCGAATGGGGAAAATCAAGTTTCACCATTTCTTCCCTTCCCTCCGGAATATTCCTTTTGGCTACCCTTGAAAAATATGCTATTGCCCCCCCCCATGAAAAAGAAACCTTCCGACGCCCATGAGAACAAGTGGACGCGGCGGTACAATTGTAAGGAACATGTAATAGAAAGCGAGCGGCTAAAAAAATGCGGACAAGGACCGATAAAATGAACAGGTGGAAGAGATGAACGAATTAGGTTTTTCAAATCGAACTCCATCCAACAATTCCATATCAAAATCCAGCCCATATCCAAATCCAATAAACTGATAGTTTTAAAATCCAAATCCTGTTTAAATCCAAAATCCTATCAATCTTGTTCTGCTAAAGGCAAAATCATGAAGCAAAATGCTGTAGACACTACCAAAAGAATACCTTGAAAACACACTCAAGTTAATTTATGCTATATCTTTGTCTCACAACTCTATAATAATGGACAGTTCAAAGATCTTAAATGCACTATTAGCATCAAATGCAATGAGAAGCTCAGCTGTAAAGTGTAAGATATCAAATCAGAAAAATTACCAGGTACAGTATATTGTACAAGCGAATCATTAGCACTGTGCTACACATATATAAATAATCATGAACTGAGCTATAAGTGTTACTACTAGGTAGTAAGTATTACTGTACTATAACGATTATGCGTCAAGAAATGGGACTGGATCAATTAAAGTCACACGAATTAAAGTCACACGAATTCCTTAACTTTGATGACATGATACGTAAGACAGCAGGCTTCTACATTGCATCACTGGACAACAGGCCCGTAACCAGGGGTCGAAGCCCCCCTAGAAATTTTTTCGCCCCCCTGGAAAAATATGTTTGAAAGTATTGGACATAGTTTAAAAAATTTGTGCCAGTCTCAGAAAACTCTTCGCCCTTCCTGTTGTCCCAAGCTGGTGACGGGCCTGCTGGACAATATGTCAATGATCCGAAGTTAAACAAACGCGATGTACATTTTCGACGGATGTGAGAAACTCCACTGAAGCAGACTTACAGATTAAATGCAATGATCTACAGAACTGAAAGTTGTGACGAAGTTCAAAACAAGAATATCAAATCCAAATCCGGTTAAGCAAAAGTGTAAAATCCAAATCTATCAAAAAGCTGAAAATCTGGAGGATTTAAATACAAATCCGTGTTCATCTCTGACAGGTGGATAGGTTTGTTAAACACAAAATAATATGGCCGTAATAGATGCAAAAGATATTTGGCTAACACAGAAAATTAGAAGTAATTTGGTCAAGATCTGGTCTTCACCTTGCATTAACTTGTTATATTTTCTAAAATAACCGCAGTACGCATGGCATTTGCAGGAACTCTATATTAAAGCATCCTTTCATGATGCAAGTCATGGTAATTTTTTAGTACGTTACAATAGCTTTATGAAATGCTTTTCCTAAAAGTTTGAGCAGATCCAAAAATGAGATCTTTCAAATCTCGTTTTTTTACTGTATAACAGGTTGGTAGACCCAGTCATCTTTCACAAGTCCAAGTCAGTTCACTTTTGTATGTGCAGTCATTTCCAAAAGTAGCTTCATACAAAGTACCAGGGTGGATACCGGATATTAGCGGAGGCGAACAATGCGGTCGCCTCGAGCCCCTCCTTTTTAGGAGATGCCGTAGCACCCCTCTTTGAGAATTTCGCACTTAGTTTTTGCATTGTTTTGTGAAAAAGCTTATGAAACACACTATAGAGTCGCATTTAATAATCCATGAAGCAAGTTATATGTTTTCAAAATAAAGCAAACATTATGTGCAAATGTGCTAAAGGGGGCCCCTCAACAACTTTAATGTGTAGACAAAGTACAATTCAAAATCAAATTACTTCAAACAATTTACAATAGCTCTTTGGCAGTCCTATACATGGAAAAGGATATTGAAAGAGTTATCAGTTATGATGATTTATTTATTGACTTTTTTCAACGGAAAGCAAGGCGACATCCATTTTTGTAATCAACTGTAACTGCAGTTTGTAAATGTGTCAGTATTTTCCTAAGGTTTATGTGTCTGCTCATAAATGTGTCACTCATTATTAATTTGTTTGCTATTCACTGTAGCACTGTCATGCATACGTATATTGCTGAACCTTATGCTCTCGTGGAACTGTGTTTTGTGAATACCCATGACAGAAATTAAGACACCACGGCCTAGGCCTACAGTTTATTTTGGCAGTGACTGCATTGCATGTGTTCGTATTGGGTAGTGTTTACAGCATAATGCACTGTCGTAACCAGCACAGCCTTCTACAAGGCACTACTCCGTACAGGTATGTGCCTATAAAACCACACGTCTTTGTTTAGACTTGTTGCACACTTTCATGTGTAGCGCCTACGCCATTAGGCTGGTTAGACATAGTTGAATTTCGCTTAGCATAAAAAAACCGAAGCTTCAAATAACTGAGTATTTTAGGCTAGGCTACTAGCTGGTTGCTTTAAGCTGGACTGGTTGTGGTATGTTAAAATTTGCTTGCAAATTGCAATATACCCTCAGTTCTCTTTAACTTCACAAAGATTCAAGTGATTGTTTACTCGCATTGGCAAAAACGCTAACAAAACAGTGCATGACGAATTGTACACTGCTTTGCTCTTTTTTGCAAAAAATAGTGTCATTGCAAAATGTGGTCAGCTTTCAAGTTTCCAGCTTCAAAATCTTACAAATTCTTGATACTTTTGTAGACTGTGTACATTATCCTCTTAAATGCAGTTCATAAATTGAAATGTGAAAAAAATTTACTTTTTTATCCGCCTAATCCCACATCTAGCGTTCGCAGTGGCGATATTTTGGGCCCCCTTTCTGAATGTTTGCCTCGGGCCCCTAAATTATTATATTCACCCCTGCAAAGCACTGTTTTAAGCGTTCCAGTTGTAAGCAGGGCTGCGGAGTTGTCGTAAAAATGACACTGCTCCGGCTCCGGACCTCTCCTTTTCATGAACATGGCTCCAGCTCCGGCTTCTGTTCGTTTTACACATTAATATTCTCAATTTTGGTGTGTCTGAAGAGGAATGGAAAATGAAATATATCTAGTACAAAAAACTAAAATAATATTAAACTTAGTTGAGTAGGTTAATCTGGTAGTTTTTCACTTGCAGCGCTCTTACCATGAGGAAATCAGCGATAAAACAACAATCACCGGTTCAAACGATTCAGAGAACAGTTACTAGCAGAAAAGTAACCCAAGATAACGATAATAGGTTATAAACAAATTTTGTAAAGGTAGTCGCTGGTTTTGCTGTTAATGCCTGGTGACCTTTATTATTTTTTATGACCGGAATCAAGAAAACGGCTGTTTGATAAACTACGTTTGTGTCCGAGCATTCAGACACAGTACAGTCCCAATCGACCAAATGTTCTGCACTCGTTGCATGCTTTGTCTGTGGCAGTCTTGGCGCTTCCGGCTAGCAGCTCTGCCCGAGCAAATCATGCAAAGAGCGCAAAACACATAGTTGATTACCTCTCTCATGTGTTTTTCTAACGTGCACACATTTGCATTAACACAAATGCCGAGATGTGTTTAAAAACCCTTTGTTCGAAGAATTAGTATGGCTTCTAGCAAGAACTTCACCTTTGAAATTTTGAAAATAGCTGAAAACTTCTGATTTCTTATCTTGTGAACTCATAATAAAAAGTGATGAATCGCAAAGTAAAGCACAATTTATCCTGAAAAGCTTAGGAGAAAATAAGCCTGGTTGCCGTGCTGAAAACATCAAATTTGTTTCCACTGATGAAAACTTCAAGAAAAGTCCACATTTGTTTACACTGCATTCTATATCTTCCTGAAAATGTACCGCCATGCAAAGCAATGCTAATTCGCCACCAATTAGTTGTAACTTTCATGTTATGCTGCTCCTAGTAAACGTAATGGTTCCTAGTGATCTTCGCCAGTAATCTGGTATACCTTGCTAGGAATCCTGTGGTTTCTAATAAAAAATCCTACTTATACAATGGTGTGCTGTGCATGAGAGGCGAACACAGAAACAATTCACCAACAGCCACTGCATTTGGTCTCCATCAGACAGGAGCGTTGAATAATTGAGGAAAAATGAAGATTTGTAAAAAGCATCAGACATCGATCGAATAAAAAAGTTGAATAAAGATGCGCATCGTATAAAAGAATGATACAAATTGTTTCTCAGCAGGGCATCAAAGGTCCTGACACAATGACTAACCTGGGCGAACACTTACATTTCTGGGCATGTACTGCATAATTTGGTAGGCATTGTTATTTGCAACCCGTAAGCGCTTCATACTGGTCTGTGTATTTGTTCAACGGTTGGCAAGCATATATTGACATGAAATAGGCACGAAATAGAGTGTTTTTTTACTGCAGAAGAGCACTGATCAAAAGTGCCTCTGAGTTTGGTTGCTGCACAGCAGTATAGTGATTTCACTTGTCTCTGAATATCATCATCATCCTTCAGTGATGCATTCATCCACATACCAAGGTATTTCACTTAGTCAAAAAATTGTACACGTACACCATTAAGAACAACACTTGATGGAGAAGGTTGTTTATATTTTTTGGGCAAAAAAGAACACCATTTTTTTGTTGCAATTAAAAGTAATTTTGTGTTCAGCAGTATAGTCACCACAAATATTCAGAAGACATTGGAGCCTACTAATACTGGGGCTGAACACACATATACCATCAGCAAACATTAGATGATTCACAACCATATTTCCCACAGTGCATCCCACCCTGGCTGAGCCCAGCTGTTCTGAGAGTTCGTCCAGGTGAACAGCAAATAGGTATGGGCTCAGGATCCCTCCTTGCTTTACCCCATTGGTTACAGTAAAGGGGATGAGTAGTTGGTACCCCATTTTGCTTGCATGGTCTGTTGCCTGTACCGACTCAACAACAGTCTTACTATGCACATAGGTAGGCTACATTGCGCTTAATTAATTTAGCAAACAGCTGGTTGCACATGGTTAGTTCTGTCAAATGCTTTATATGCATCTAAGAATGATGTAAACACTGGGGTATCTGTGCTTACATAATAAGACACAGTCTGTTTAAGTAAAAAAATACACATGTCACTGGTTGTTTGTTATGACCAAAAGTGGTGAGATGCAGGAAAAAATGTAATGATCAAACAACTTGGAGATGATATTTGCAAGGGAAACAGGCAGGGGCGGAGCCAGACATTTTCATCTGAGGGGGCCACTGGAGGGGCCAGTTTTGCAACAAGGGGAGCTGTCAATGGTCTGTGTAGGACTTTCAGAAAGAGACCTGAACAGTTTTGGGGGGCCACTGGGGGGGCCAGGCAAAATTTTTGGGAGGAAGTGGCACCCCTGGCACCCTCCTAGCTCCGCCCCTGGAAACAGGCGTATAGTTCCCAGCAGCGTCCCCATTCTTGTTTTTACGAATAGGTACAATGACAGTTTGCATGCATTCCTGTGGAATTTTTCCACGCATTAAAGAAGCATTGAATAGACTACTCAGATGATTGCACACACTTGTATCAGCATAGAAAATGTGTTAAGCAAAAATGCCATCTTTGCCAGCTGCGCGATCCAGTGTTAGTTTGTGCAGCAGAGATTTAATTTTAAAGGTGTTGCACATCAATCCCTTCAAAATTACTATGTGAGATTTTTTTTCACAAAATTGCCAATTTCACAGTTTTTGGTGAGTTCAGCAATGCCGCAAAGTGTTTTCTCCACACGACAGTAACTGCTTCATTTCCTGTTTCACCTCCCACTGTAGATGGAAGTCATGATTTCTTGCTTTTTCTGACGTTCTGCCAGAATTTTTTGGGAGATCTGTTCCATAAATCCGTAGCCATAGCATCAGCTTTGTATTTTTCTTGGGACTTCCGACAAGCTCTTAGTGCGTATTTGAATTCTTTTTTAGTTTCTTTCATGATGTCAAATACAGGTCCACTTTTGGGTTGTGATTATCAATCCAGCATAAGTATGCAATGTAGTATATACCCACTGATTATGGCTTAGTTCTTTCTAGATCGCTACAATACTACCGACCGGGTTTGATCATTCTGGCTAGAAAGTAAGGTGTTATGGTGGTTAACGTTTTTCTTACTTCTACAAGTAACACCACACTTGTCCAACTACGATGCCACAGTCTTCGCGATGATTAAACCAAGGAAACATCAACGACTCGCAGATCTATTGTTGCAGTGTGGTGTCGTAACTCGTAACAATCGCTTTTGGTGTGCTATCAAGAGCACTGTCTTAGGTAAAGTAAGTCTAGTTTTCAGTCAATTTGGCAAAACCGTTGATATCTAGGAAGGAACCCGGAGCCGGAGCTACCTCTCAAATGGCTGTGCCTCCAGATCCCGTCCTAAATTTTGAACTAAGCTCCTGCTCCTGATTTTTAATATCTGAGCTCCAGCTCCGGCTCCAGGAAAAATGCCCAGCTCCGGCGCTCCGGCTCCGCAGCCCTGGTTGTAAGCCTGCCATGATTTTTTATTGGGGGTCAATTTGGACTACAAAAACTTTGAATTCAGTAGCCTACCACAGTAAGACCATGAAATTTCGCAATTTTTCATTAAAAAGGATAGTGAAAAGCAAAATAGGAATCATCGGCTTATCGTATAGTACTGACAACTAAAGACGTTATAGCGATTAATGAAAACCAATTTGTCGGTTTTGTACTCGACTACTTTTGTCTTCAGAAAGGGGAGGTGTTTGCTATCCAAAGTTTCTATTTGCTGAACGCAGTCTTGGCTTATAACATAGGCTTTTTACTTCCCTGGTGCAGTCTGGTTTGCTGGCCTGTCTCAATCCAGGCTCCATGCCTTGTTCCCTGTTCTTGACGATAATATAGAAATCTCTACAATAATCGGTTTCCCCAAATCAAATGCGAGACATTAAGCAAAAAGTTTTCTTATTTAAAAATCAGGTACGGATACATGCGTTAGTCCCATTTGTGCTGAGCTGACTCTGTGCAAGATCCTACCGTTTGCGCGACACCATGAAATGGATGAAGGCCAACCCTGGCTATGAAGCAAAGTTAAATTGTTGATTCTGCAATTTACATTGATGCATCTACAAAGGGCGTTCACCCCCACACTTTGTCGCTCCAATTTTTCCTACTCCTGCAACTTCAAATCCCGGTATCCCTGTAACTGGTTTCAGAAACTCTTCTGGTTCTTTTCAAAGCACAGTATTTGTCTTCGTCTGCACATCAAGCGGACTCATCTGGGAATGTCTCTTGCCGGTTGAGCTTTGCAGGAGTTATCTCCACTAAGCGATGACGAACCGTGCATAATATTAATATTTAATAACGTAACTTTCTTTCAAGATGACGCCGACTTTTTATTACACCCAATTCAAAGCATCGCACGCAACCGATAACCGTGTGTCCACATTCAGCGCTAACGAGCTGCAGCAAAATTTGCGCAGAAACAACGTCTCGACAAGTTTCCGCTTTAAGAAAAGGTACAGAGAAGGAAAAATCCATATAAACGTACGTTGCGCTGCTGTGCCTGTTGTACAAACTTGTAATCCTGAGAACGAGGCAGAACTGACTTGGATTTTAACAAACAATGGCAATCCCCTTCATGAAAGGAGTTTTGCAAAAAAGATGAGAGAGGTGGAAGAAATTGGTCATTTTCGACGAATGATACTCTAACCCGAAGGAATGAAATTACAGAAATTAAAGCGATTTCTTTTCGTTAGCTGTTTCCGTAATATTGGTAAAAGGTTGTTTGTATTTGCTATCTCTTCAAACTGTTGAGTTTTGATGTATACCTTATTTGTCTTAGGGTCTTCACAAGCAAAGGTTTCTCACATGAACTGGTAGAGAAATTCACATAATACAACAAAAGCTTTGCTAATCCAAGCTAAGTTATATTCAAAATGAAGCAAGAGTCACTCACTGGCTACTAGTGGTCAGTGCTTCCAGTAAAACTTTAAGCTTTACAATTTTTAATAAAAAAGTTAGTCAAGCGGATTGTTGCGCATCGAGACGCTGTTTGGCAAGCAAAAGGCGTGACCGTTGTTGATACAAATAAAACCCATACCTCCGCTCCGAACAGGCGGATACTACAGTCATGAAACTTGAATGTCTCAAAGCGTCCGCTCCGCCGACACCCAACTCATGCGGCAAAGCAAGGATATAACCATAAAACACTGCGGGGGTCTCAAGTGGGAGTCTCGGTTCAACTGCGTTTCGTGGCTGGTGGTCACGCCTGGATAAAGAACGCGTTTCCAATATTCGAGGCAGTGTTTTGGTAACAGAAACCGTAACAGTTCTGCTTCCTATGAAATTAGTACAATAAATAACGACAGGCTGACTGAAACACAACCGCTTCGAAATTTAGTTGCTCACGCAGATGTCGTCATTTTTAATCTCATTACAAGTGGTTGACCGTAAACAATACGCGAAACAATCTGATTGCTAGAGCTGGAGCAAAGCAGTTGCAGCTACATTCGCAACATTCTGAACAAGTAAAGCACGCAAACATTATGTTTGTCACATACTGCGGTCATATGCTTTTTCAAATTAACCCCAATTTATTGTCAGTGGATAGCATAGGCGTCTGAGAATACGTTTCATGGGGGAATGGCGAAAAAGTGTTTATTTTGATATAAATGCCGGTGTTCCGATTTAATTTACGTAATTTTTTTACTTTCCTTGACTAAATTTCGATCACAGCCAACTTTTTTCTAGTATTCCATTTTGTGTAAAAATGTTCGAAGGACTATAAACAAGGTCATCGACACACTTTTCCAAAGTTATGAGTTCTGCCAAACTTCAGCACACCATTCGGCTAACTTGTCCTAGTTTCATCACAGTTCATTGAATAGTTGCATGACATTTCCTGTGATTCGAATCGATAGCCTTCAAAAAGCCCACCAGTGCTCGGGTTTTTATATAAATCCACACTGCTGCAGGCGACCTCCCCTCCTAGATCCTTCCCACCGTTTGTGGTAGACTAACAGTCCTATCGTTACATTCAGAGATACTGCTTCCGTTAAATTAAGTGAATAGATGCGGTGCATTTAATGTTTCAAGCAGGTGGAAAAATCTTGTTATGAAACAAAAAAACATTGGCTCTTTGTGGAAAAAGATTTCAAATGCGAAAGAGACGTATTTGTGTTTACGTAGATTGCAGACAAACTGTCAATCCATGTTCAATACCTTGAAGTGGGAAATTTATGCTTCTTGAAAAATACGGAAAACGCTTGCTAATAAAATTGCGGATGACCTCTTATCATTTGTGTTACTTACAGGAGAACAGTATCCGAAACGAAGGGCTGCATAACTTCGTCACAAACTGTAGTCAGAGACTTTACAGTGAACATTCACTTAACCTTTAGATTGCTTGAGATCAAGTAATTCGTCTCTACAAAGCCGACCCAGTCCAATATATCAGCAAATTTTTAAATAGGAAATCGATTTCACTTTCCTGTACGCATCCTCAAAATTTTTACGGGAGAAAAATTGAAAGGCTAAAGCAAGAACAGAATGAATAAATCACAGTGCAAGCTGCGGCAAATTAACAACTGGAAATGCGCCGTTCTCAAATAACTGCTTTCACGAAAACTGAAGCACTATCTGACGCCATTTGCGATCAGATTCGCCTCTGTCACCCTTGTGCTGTCTTGATGCCAATTACGGAGCAACAAAACCACAAGCACGTCGCTATGACTCAGCACAAAGCACTCAAGCATTAGTAGAATGCGTAAGCAGAAAGGCGGGTAGATTGCTTGCAGAGGCGGTTAGATTGCTTGGTAGAAAACTCGAAAACAAAATATCGGCGCAAAATAGTTATCAACGCATCTAGTCTCCTGCCACGCAGAATTTTTCGAAAGGCTTAGAAAAGGCGTACAACTAGTTTTTAGGTTCATTTATTTCTCATTGAAATGGCATGTACGTCATCCAGCCGTGATACGTACGAGGATCAGACAACTGGTGTTCATTCCCACCTGCTGAAGATCATTAATCAAAATTTATAGGCACACTGTACTTGCAGAATGTAGATGCATGGTTGGTTTGTACGTCACATGTTTCGGCACAGCATCACAATTTCGGTAGCGGATTTCATGTGGCACGGCTATATTGCACACTGGAAGTTCACCACCTTTACCCTGCCCAGTGGCGATTCTAAGGGGGGGCCTGGGGGGCCATGCCCACCCAGATTTTTGGCTAGCCCCCCCGCTTTCCCCCCCAGTTTTTTGCTTAATTTCACGTTCAAGTTCGCTTGACTGACCATACAGCAGATAACTTTCGGCCAGCAATATTTTACGTTTATGTTGGCCCCCCCTACTTTTTTCCTTGGCCCCGCAGTGGCCCCCCCACTTTTTTCATTCTAGGAACGCCACTGACCCTGCCTCGGACTACTTCGAAACAGATGTCAAACTGGTCGACCCATCACATCAAAATTTAAAATTCCAAAAAAGATTTTTTAAAACAAAGGGATTCTAGTGAAATGAAAGGATATTGGAATTGAGCAATTTCCCAAAGCGACTGTACCGTATATGCAACACAGATCTTCCCAAAGGAATGTGTGAAGTTCAAACTTGAAAAAAAGACGTTAATTAGTAATAAAAATATGTCATTAACCTAAAAAAGCAAACATAAATTTTTTTCCTGGAATGGTTAATTTACAATGATTGGTGCGACTGTACAAAGATTCACAGGCGCCCATGATTTTTCCACCGAAACTAGGTCGGGAACTAGTCGTTCTATACAGACCTACAGTACACTGCTGAGCGAGGTATAGTTTGATGCCGGGGGACGTTTCTGTTACTGATTTTACGCAGTTGGCTGGACAATGCCTTACTGGCGAATCGACATGTCATCGAGACCTCGTAAAAATCTTGGTGTTGCCGAAAAGCGTACGAAAGTATTGGTGTTCAAAACATATGCTTACGAGGTTTAACTGTGAACTTGCCACCGATATTAAGCCGTCCTTTCACCGTAAAAGATGAATCCTGAATGGTCTTTAGATGTCAACGCAATTCGATTTTTATGTTTAATTTCATTTCGATAATGAATGCTTATAATACGTTATTTAAAAAATTTAACAAATCTTGAGAAATCAAACACAGTTAGAAAATTAATCAGAGTTAGAAAAATTAAATCGAACCATTTGTTTGCTTAGATGGAATGCCGTCATTACAAGGCTTTGTAAATTATACTGATTTCGATGCAAGCCAACGACCAGTTTGTTACATCTTCAGAAAAAAATACATTTTTTTCAATGTGATAGTGTTTCAACTATTTTGTTGATGCGTTTGCACGCACTGGGCTCTCGTTTAGCGTTAGCCCGGTTTCGAAAAAGTAACGTCATTCTGCGTCGCATGGAGCAATCAACGTCAATGGGATGCGAGGTCATCTCTCCTTTTGAAAAGTACAACGGTAAACACGCTTTTGCTGATTGAAGAGATATTTTTCTTTTTCATCTTGGAAATATAACTGCAAAGTTAGTACATTTAAAGCCAGGATTTTCAAAATACTTAATAAAGACAGTTTTCAGAATTGAAACTTTATTTCTGAGGACCATTTTCTCGAAGAGCACTGAAAAGAGTCCTTATTCAACGGATTTAGTTTTCCACGCGGTAAACCAGCAAGTGAATTTCTGAAACTCTAATGAGATTTTTCATGGTCAGAATAGTTGGTAAGTTGGTCAAGTGGAAACACCTTTGAATGTTTAGCTATTGAATAAAGCCAAATCAAATCAAGTGATGTATTGTATTTACTCACCTAGCATGCGCCCTAATACGGTCAAGTTTTGCGTCGATGTCATGCTAAAATTCACGAAATAAAAAGTTCAGAATAATTTACATTTTCAATTTGCATTTAGAATTTTGTAAACGTTCCCTAAAAAAGAGCACGTCGCAGTGGCTTTCGCGGTCTTGAAAGGGTCTATGCTTTGGCTGACTGTTTTTAAGTCAGAATGCAACAAAAATATCTTCAACACTTTAAATACAGAAAAGTGTGAGTCATTTTTCACAGCTGTGTTTCAGAGAAATTTCACTAGCTGGCTTCGTGTGGCACCCAAAGTAGAACAACAGAAATTAGAAATGATGGTCATACTGATGCTATGCGACTGGCTCCAAACTGGTACGAGGTACGACCTAATAACTGAAGTCTGCTAGGAATGAAAATTTCTAAATATTTTGGACACCAGCAGGAATTACAACAGGATATATTCATGTCTCATCCATTTAAATAGAGATGTCTCCTGCATCTAATACAGTACGTCATTTCCATCTGCATCCAAAGAGCATCTACTTAAAACTTGTCATATCGGTTTTTGTTCTGCGATCTGAACTGGAGGCCGTGACGCCAATTGGTGTTTTGTCGTGACTAATCTCATCTGATCACGTTAAACTGAACAAGAACTATCGCTTTCATCAAAGAGGAAGTAAGACATGTGCAGCACGGGCGAAATTACAAGAGTAGCTGTCGCTATTTATACTAAAGTTGAAATAGATCTGCGCTGATTGGTGTCAATCGTAAGGAAATCTTCGTTCTGGCTTTGCTTTAGAAACTGGCAAGAATATGTAGATGTGAAGAAATTCCTGAAAGGCTGCAGTTGCTAAATAGCTGAATTGGCGAGATTTTAAAATTTTTTACGTGACATAAAAACACACACTAACAAAAGAAAGATAGTATGGCCTGACATATTTTGCGCAACGTCCCATAGCACCATGGCATATAGGCCTACAATTAAATTACTTTTGACAATGGTAGAAAATTATTCTTGCTCAGCATTAATAAAGGATGAATTATACCCTAATGGATGGTCACTTTAAAAAGAAAGTTTTTATGTTCTTTGAACTTTCAGTGTTGAATGTACTGTAATCTAAAAGAGCAAAATATCAAGCATTGTGTTTACTGCTCGACAGTCTTTAAGTAAACTTACCTGTTTTGCATCACGTCTAGACTGAAAATTAAAATTGTCGCAAAGATATAGGTGGTGAAATTGTTAGGGTCATCCCCAGCAAAGTGTGTTTGGTGGTCCGTTGCCGCCTCCACTTCACCTTAAACTTGTCTGTTGTCTGCTGTTGCACTTTCGGTGCTCTAGCATGGGCAACTCCGAAAATGTCGTAGGATTTCCCCCATGTCAGAGTTTCTTAACCCTTTCACGAACAAAAGTTTTTTTTCAATAATTTACTTTGTTTCCTTTTAGTTCCTTGCAGAATAGACAAATAAGCATAAAAAGCGTGATTTTTATTTTTCATGAAGTTTGAAACAAAAATTAGGGGGGTAAATATTTTNGTACATATAATACCAATGGTATTTTATACTAGGATTATATGTCCCAATAGCATTCAACATACAAATGACGTTCAACGAAAAACAAAAACGAAGAGTCTAACAACTTCAAACAGCAGACAAGAAACATCCACCTAAACTTCGTAAATGTGTTCAGTTGTGGTATGGTGTAAAACATCCTGGGCACAGACGGGCGCAACACCTGAGGAGGGGGCACAACACAGCGGGGG
>JGI24158J21664_10008189_pt1 | contig 13896 bp, 12 predicted proteins | sample Ectturendosymbi3_FD_21664 | JGI IMG/M metagenome (IMG submission 21664) | reverse complement strand
AAGTCTTTCGCAGTCAAATGTGCGCATAAATGCAACTCACTGCGCATAAATGCAACTTTCGTTGAAAATAAATGCAACTTTCTCACTTTTTTACTGCAACACAAACTTGCCCTAGTCATCACCTGTTCTGTACAGACGTAAACACGTTTTGATGTTTCGGAGATATTGAAAAAGATATTTCTGTTTTTGAAAAATATTGATCCTACATGAAAGTAACTCAAAGTGCCCCAAAAAATTGTAGCATGATCCAAGCACAACTGACAGGGATGAACCAAGACAACTTTCAAAAAGGATCATTAAATAAATATAACAAAAGAGTTAATTCCGAAATACATGAATATACTGCGATTGCACTGATCTTAAAATGACAAAAACAATTTTTTGTTGCAACTTGTGTGTACTTGCGTTTCAATTTCACGTAGAGCTTGCACATAAAATTTTCACATTGAAATCCCAAAATAAATGTTTTATCGAGTGTACCCAAAGGAATCTTTCATTGGGAGAGCAACAAGACGTTTAGCATGAGCTTCAACAGGAAACAAGGAGCAGATAACTTCCATTTCAGCCATTCATTGGCCAATGCCAGCGGTGCAAAATGCAATAACCAAAGTTTCTGTAATTGTAGTCTACATATATAAGCATGTCAACACAAAGACAAACTATATTTTAGTAGCAAGCGCCAGTTTGACACACATGATTTCGACAATAAGAGATGGCACAATTTTCAGCATAGGAATCCCGCAACAGTTTGGCAAAAAGTTACATGAATATTATGTTCCAACATTACGTTGGAGAAAATTTGAAATGAGATTTTAAATCTGAATTCACTTTGATTGACAAGGTGTGGGTTTCTGTCTGTAAAAAATGTTTGTACACTGAAGGCAAAACGAAACTTCCAGGAATACAACTATAGACAACTACCTTTCCAGGGAATATTTTGTTTTGATTATGTGATAACTGTGTCGCCAGCGACACGATGGTGTTTCCGATAAACATTACGTTGGAGAAGATTTGAAGTGTGATTTCGCTTTGATTGACAATATTTGCGTTTTGTTCTGTAAAAAATTTTTGTACACTGAAGGCAAAACGAAAATTTCAGGAATACAAATATAGACAATTACCTTTCCAGGGAATATTTTGTTTTGATTCTGTGATAATTGTGTCGCCAGCGACGCGATGTTGTTTACGATAACCCGTTAGGTTGGAGAAGATTTGAAATGTGATTTCGCTGTAATTGATAGTGTTTGCGTTTTGATCTGTAAAAAATGTTTGTACACTGAAGGCAAAACGAAACTTTCAGGAATGAAAATATGGACAATTACCTTTCCAGGGAATATTTTGTTTTGATTATGTGATGGCTATGTCGCCAGCGACACAGTGTTTATTGCAATGATTTTTTTCGCCAAATTTCTCTCGCCCAACCTGTTCGTGTTGTCGCTCGCCTTTTTCTGAAGGGAAGCACTTTCTGAGATTCCGGATGTTGGTGTGTCGGCGACTTCCGCGTGGTACCCAGAAGGCTAAGAGCGCGAGAGTCCAGGAGGTATTGACGCAGATGGGTTTGAAGAAGTGTGAAAATAGCAGAATCGGAGTGCCTGGAGTGACAAAAAAATTTCCTGTGGAGAAATGAGTAATTAAAATATCTCTTAATTTTAACAAGTCTCCGCAAAGGTGACGCAATCGAATAAATCAATAAATAACTTTTGTGGGAAATCGATTTTACATATTTTGCGCATCTTTATTCTAAAGTCGTTACTGAAATAGATGCTCTAAGTTTAGTTTAAAATTTTCCAAGCAAGTGCAAATAAAATATGGAAGGAACTACTTTCAAAAAATGCTGTTCTTTCGGCTTCTCGTTATTTTTGTAGCAGTTGTCCCCATTGTTTCATTTCAAGCAAATGAAGTCTCTCTTCCGGTGATATTAATCCTATTTTGGTTATTTGCCAAATTTTTCCCACCTATTCAGTTCCTTTGTCTTCTTGTCATTGTAAGTCACATTGCTTACTTGTTGTTTGTTGTAAATTGCACGTACGATGATTAAAAACATCACCTTGATGAAGCCGACTGGAAGAGGTGGGCGAAACATCGGCAAATAAACGTAATAAAAGAAATCACCAGAAAAGAGGTTTGATTTGTTTGGAACTAATTTCCTCAGCCTTTTTTCAATCATATTTTTAAGATACGCATTAAATGACATGTGAATGTTGTATCTGTTAAACAAGAATTGGGGATTTGATATAAACAGTGAATGTGCGAAACATTGATGAGCATGAAAGTGGATAGATTCCCTAAAGCTGTTTACCTTCTGAAGTTTTTGAAACTATGACGAGGTAACGAAAACTAGAAACTCAAGTTACTCGATTCCACGGATTGAAAACGGGTACGTACGATACCGTACCGTGCCAGTGGTTTCGACAAGTTAGGAAAACGAAAAAGGCTTGGCGCGGAAAAACCGCTTTGCAATTTGCGCCTGTTTCGCGAGACGTATTCCGCCAAAAGCAACTTAATCCCAGTCTGATGTCAGCAGCAAAGGTTGATATCACTCAAGGGGTTCAAGACAGCGCTGGTGCCCATGGCATCACAGTAAGACCAAGTGTGTTTGCCGAAAATGCGGCGTACCACTTTCTGTGCATCTGTGCATTCTTCCTTTTTTCCAATGACAACAAAGCGGCAATGTCCGTTCTGTTGTTTAGTACATTCGAACGTTGCTATTATTTTTTGCCGAAAAATTTGCTATTTCAAATGACTTATCCAAAGCAATGTGGTCCATGGTTTGCCGCCGATTGTCACGGCTTTTCGTAAACTTTGCCATTTTGTCTGGAGGTACCTCACAGTGTGTACAATAAAAAAAACATGTCCAAAGCACTTTTGCGGGGCGGAGAGGGTTGTGCGTCTTTTTGAAGTGATTAAATTTTTTCCACCTTCAATTTATTTTCTGTGGTCAGATGGCCTTGATGGTCAAAATCATTTTATTTTAAATTGTTTGTGATTGATAGCTTGCCACTGACTGGCAGGGATATTTTACTCTACGGGTAACCTAAGCGTTTTTCTGGAGGGGTGAATTGTGATTGTTTTTGAAATAATTACATTTTTTCAGCCTTCAAGCTATTTCCTATGATGAGATGGTTTTTTTAACCAAAATCATTGTGTTGTGATTGTTAGTTTGCCACTGGTTGGCAAGCATTTTGTAAAAAAATTTCGCCAAATTTGGATAGACTATCCTGAGTGTAAGAAAAATCGAAAAATTTTCCGAAAATAAACAGATCTTCAAGTCCGAACGTCATGTACTTTTATTCCATGCACATCTGCAATTTTCGAACAAAATACGGCATGGGTCTTGTATAGACTGCCAATAAAGGCTCCTGCGGGCATTTCGTTTTTTTCGTGTATTTATCGTGTCGCTTTTATGCCTACCCCAAGCGGTTTTTTTGGGGTGGACCTGTGTTTGTTTTGTAAATAATAAAATTTTTTCGGCATCCAACCAGTCATCTTGTTTAGGTCAGATAAGTTTGAGAATAATTTCTGAATTGTTGTAAAGACCGCTTCTGCTCCGCAAACGTCACAGTTAGTCGCGAAAATGGTGAGAATGCAATTTAGACAAGAAAGGATGTGGTTATTGACAGTGATATTTGAAAAGAGTTACCTTAGTCCGCACGAATTAAAAAAGTAGTACACAAAGCTCTCTGTTCGGTGCTTCCCTTCTTGTGATGTTTCTTTAGCAGTGACTCGATTTTCGTGGAACGAAAACAAATTTACTTTTGACAGATTCTCAACCGGCCATCCATTCTTTTTTGCAATGAGCCCACTTCAGGTTTGGATTCTTATTTGTCGAAGGTGGTCGTTGAGTGCATGAGAACCGTTACTCGAGAAGGTGTGTCATGCGTTCTGCTTTCACGATGTTTAAATTATAGACTTACAGGAAAAAATGGGTTTCTTGCATTCCATAATCTTATAATTTAATTCGTTGTAGTACCTGCCCTGCTTCAATAGCGACAGTTTGTGCGCAGTCGAACACTTGGTAGCACCTTTGTTGCGTAACTGAAAACAGGCAGCATTCTCAAAGAACACTTTGTAGAGGTTTTTAGCATTAATTAATTTGTCTTTCAGAATGTCGAGGTTAACAGCACCTTTTCGCAACGAGGTGCGTCGGTTGATAACCAAGCGCACTTAGCGTTCGTTCACATTTCAAAGCATGTTCTTATTAATCATACGTTTTAATTCAACAACACACCTTGTTGAGCGGTAAGAAAAAGTTTATTGCATACTCGTTTCCTATGAGTTGTAATTATAAATTGAAATGATTAAAAACGTAAGAATTTCGCATCACATAAAGAAAATAGCAAAAGTTTCATTTATAAAGTTTGTGCCTGTTTTCTAGCATCATAATCTCTACTTGAAATGAAGTTTTGTTTCATTTGTAAATCAAAAGAAATAGCTTTTATTTTAATGTGAGTTGTTTGGGGCTTGACGTCGAGTCAAAGTAAATCCTAAAGTGAGTTGTTTGGCTGTTGGTGCGTGACAAAAGTTGTGAGTGAGTTAGAAGAGCTGAGGAATTAAAAGTGTGCATCCTAAAAATCAGCATCAATCAGTTTGGCCTGAAATATGATTTGACTGTGACGTAATAGTTTAAGCAAGCTCTTCTTGGCAACTTGCATAGTTTGAAATCATTCTTTGCACGATTTTGCTTCAGTCATATGTTCGCTGACATCTTTAGCATCACAAAAATATATGAATAAAATTGTTGCAGCAAAAGGTAGCAAAAAGCATCCAGCTAATCGTTTAAAATGTGTAAAAAATGTGTTTTGAAAATAAAATGAAACAGTCTTATTTTCTAATGTGAGCAACCTCTTGTGTAGTTTTATTATAAGCACTTCTGTAGTTCCTCTGGTGTGATATGGTCCGTATACGCACATTAAAGAAAGCACAAAAATAGGAAGTGTAACAATAAAAAAGGAAGTGACAAGCAGAAAAAGCAAGACTCAAAATCAACAATGAAAAACAAAACCCATTTCAGTTTGTGCGTTTTTGATTATGATGTTCAAGATGCTTTATGATTCTTTATATCTTTAATGAGCACGAAACGTGATCTTCTTTCATTTTAAATTCTTGTGAATAAATTTGAACAGTGGAAAGTGCGCGGAACGTTTATAGTCGGCCCAGGTCGGCACTTAGCCTCCCGAAGCCACTGCGTCCATAAATATCTTCAAGCCTTTTTTGTGATTTTCCCTTGATCGCACGATCTGGAAACGTTTGATTGGTTGTGCGCTGCACACCTAGCACACATGAAGTATACGTCCCTGACACTGCTCATACCAGACTGAAACAAGGCAATATTGTAAAACAGTAAAACATGTTCCAAGGCTTATTCAGCCTACCTTTTGCTAAAGATGTCATTTTTCTATCCTAGTTTGATTTTGCTTTGCGTATCGTCAATGAGTGTAATTTTATCGCAGACAATTTCATAAATTGTCAGTACCACTCACTCCCAGAAATTACGGTTCTCTATGAAGCAAACTTATGGTTAAAAAATTCAATTGGTGAAAACAAGATAGGTACCAATTTTCATGTATTTCCGGTAATGCATTCCTAAAACGTTCTTGTCATATCCGGTCAGAAGTCTTTGTATCTGTCGACTTTGGGTGAAGGCCTGTTGTGGGAGTAATATGTATTTGGAACTGTGGAATGTTATTTCTTAAGTTTTCGTGCGCACACTACCATCCCGAGCTTCCTTACTGCAAATAGACAATTTATTCTTATCACAAATATGTTTTGCATCGGGCCATCAGTGACAGAAGCGATGCATGCAGGGGCGTAACGAGGGGATCAAAAGGGGGCACAATTCCGCAGGCGCCGAATCACTATGGGGGAGCCAAAAAATTCCAACAATGTCAAAAGTACTTTCTTCCATACAGTATATTTGCTTCCAAACGACCTCAGGTTCGAACATGGTGGCACCAAACCTGCTTCTTGCCCCCCGGGCGCAATCTAACCTCGTTACGTCCCTGGATGCATGTGCTGTATAACGCAATGACACAAGGTTGAGATGAAAGTAAGTTTGCCTTATCGACAAAACCAGGCACTCAGCAAAATTTTAAAGATCATGTATTTTTTAAAGAAAAAGTAAATATGGAGAAAATTAGTGGGGATCCATTACATTCAGAACCCCTTTATAAATATAGGACGCTACCACGACCCTTAGTCCGCGGAGGCGGACAATAAAGATTCCCATACTTTAGCACTCTGTATCTGCGAACTGTGAAAGTTAGTCTGTTGAACAGCATACCACAAGCGCGGATTTCTAAAAAACTCCACTCTTACGACACGGTGGTTTTCGGGGTTTTCATGATGCAGAGAAGATATTTCTTCAAAAAGCGAATGAGCCTGTGGACGAATTAAAATTGGTTGCTGTTATCTCTGAGGTATTAGAGGTGAGGTACTGTGAATGATAGTAAAGTGTAGTGACACTAATTTTAGTAAAGGCATACGTCTTATCTAAAACTGACCATTCTAATTTACCCTACAGAGCAATCCACCAGTCAATTGTAGTCAAGTCAAAGTACAGTCAAGTCAAAGTAAAGATTTTGCCATGTTGCCGTTATGTAATACCTATGTCTCAGGATACCTCAGCTAGACTACTACACACGCTTCTATTGTTTTTCGAAGGACATGCGACCATGGGCATTGGCAAGGAGTCCAAATCGGGAAACACCATGTGACAATGGTCAGTGCTATCCGTGGTACATAGGCGTAGCCAGGGCCGGGGCATCCAGGCAAAGGGCATCCAAAGAGTAAAATTTCAAAAATTTGAATGCTGTATCGAAATGATGTTTCCTATTTTAAGGCTACTAATGCATGTTAGATGGATTTATTTGTTTTTATGAACTTGGTTTTTAAAAACACTAGTTTTAACCTATTCAAATGCCGGTAATTCTCACATTCTTTAATACCAGGGATCGATACTATAGAGCAGGGGTTCCCAACGTTTCTTTCGCCATGTACCCCTTCAGCATTCCCACAGATGAGCATGCACCCCTTCAGCATTTCAACAGATACGTATGTACCCCTTCAGCATTCGACAGATGCACATGTACCCTTAAAATTTCCTATGACAATACATTTTATCATAATTATTCATAGATACAATAAGCATAGAATGATTTTTGAAAAGAATATTCACTGCATATGTGTAAATATTTGGCTATATATTATATGGAAATATATTTTTCTCTTCTATTGATAACATTAAATGTACCCCTTCGGATAGCCAAATGTACCCCTGGGGGTATTTGTACCCCAGGTTGGGAACCCCTGCTCTAGAGTGTGCGGGGCACACTCAGTCAAAGTGATAGTGACGTGACTTTTTCCAGATTGTGCGATCAAGGGAAAATCACCAACAATAATTGAAAGATAATTATTTATGACGTTTAAATGATTTTCTCAGCCAAATATCAAAACTGTCCTATTTCAACTTGCTTGATTTAGTTAGCTGTTTGATGCATCACTAATTTCCCGTTTTGTTTTTTGATGTGGCAACCCTGGGTGTGTGCTAACAGAGCTGCACACCTGTGCTTGCAGTGTGTGCATCATTTCGAGCTTCGTCATTAAATGGCGGTTCAGACGGATTAATTATAACGGTTCACACAAGCCCATGTCTGTTCTGTACCCCCAGCAGTTGTACATGTAACAGCCATATAATAAAAAACGGAAGTTTTCTTGCGTGCTTTATGCGGATTCTCAATTCTTGTGTAGTTTATCCAGTTTCAAATTGTCAACCCTGGGTGTCCGCCATCCCAGCCGCATGCCTATTGCCTACTGTGCTCGACTGCCTGTTCGACGAGACATGTGTGCTGCCTTATATTTACAGTTGTGAACAGCGCTGACGCAGCACTGTGTCTGGGTGTTCTACTCCCTTGTTTTAACGTGTTGCCGGATATTTTTGCAGTTATGAACTGCTCTGTCTTAGCCTTGAGTGCTGTGCTTTGCTCTGGTCTTCTAACTTGGAAAGCTGATAATTTATGTTCATTATAGGGACACATTGCACTACAACCAGCGAGGAGAGTGCGTGTAAAATAATATGCATGTTACGTTAACAAACGTAGCCAAAACATTGATTTGCAAACGGAAATATGATGTCACATTGTGATGTCACAAACATCGTATATCCCGTAACAACTACCATACGCCACTGCTCAATATTAGAATTTGGTAGGGGGGCATACCATCAAGCAGTTGCCCCGGGCATCACCAGACCTCTGTACGCCACTGAATGCAGGTCTTTTCTCACAACAATATTTCAACTCTGAATCCAGAGGATAAAATCAGTTTCTATATTCAAGTCCACACTTCACTTGAAAAAATGCTGATGTTTTGCAGCCTGGTTTCAGTAACTTTGTGCGGTATTTGCTTTCTGAAATAATTTCGCTGAACCATGGTCATGCTCTTTAAATCTGCGTTCTCGTATTGCTCGTTGGCGAAATGCCAGCCATTGACGTAGGCCTAAACTGTAACGCGGTAAAAGCTTGTCACAATGATGTGGCATTTTTGAAGCGACGTTGGTGATGACGTACAGTGGTTCAGCTGGCAAACCTTACCATGTCTTTACATTGAGTACTTTGACCACTGCAACACAGTTTTCAAAACATTTCCGCTGTTTTGTCCTTGGCGTTTGGTTTCACACAGTTACTGTGCGTTATTGAACAGGAAGTATTTAATGCTTTGTTTTGCTCAGCGTGATGCCGTCCGTTTTGGACGTTAGCTTGGATTAAAAGAGTGTTAGGGTTCATGTTGAACCTAACATGTTTTGAATAAACTTCTATGAAGAAAACATGGACACAACACTCCTTCTACGATGCCAGAGCAAGTCTCAACAATCAAGTTGAAACAAACAGAAGAAAACAGCTGGGAAGTAGTCTTGACAGAAGAAGAAAGGGATCTTATTGATGAATTTTTGAAAACATAAATGACAAAGTGTATGCCTTTGCTATGTCATAAAATCATTGCATGAAATCAGTCATGGCTAACAAAACATGTGATATGTTGTTGCGTAATAGTATTGTCAAGGGAACAAAACAAGTGTGGTTACTTTGTAACCACAAAAAGAATAAACCAAGTGTGGCAAAGTAACCAATTAGGTTACTTTGTAACCACAAAAGAATAAGCCAAGTGTGGCAAAGTAACCAATTAGGTTACTTTGTAACCACAAAAGAATAAACCAAGTGTGGCAAAGTAACCAATTAGGTTACTTTGTAACCATAAAAGAATAAACTAAATGCTACTTTGTCACCCTAAGAGAATGAACAAAAAAAAGGTTTTGTATAAATACCCTGCATTTCGGGTGTGGTCATGTTCATTAGTTGTTCGAACTTGACTTGCAAAGGACGTAAAATAGCCGGAGGGAGTCTTGTAGAACATAAAAGTTAAATAAACAGCTTCTAGTAAGCAATGTATTCTGAATTGATAGTCAGTTTTTGACCTGCACAACTGTAAGTACTGGTTTGATTCTTGGTTTGTTCTATCAATACTCTGTCATTATTTAGCGTTGTAAATCATATTTCATAATAGAGTTCTGTCATAATATTTCATGTTTTTGACTTATAGTAATTTTCAGAAAAAATTGAAAATAGGGACAAAGTCCTGGCCAAATTTTTCATGATTTCGGACTTAGAATAATTGTGGGGTAATATTAAGGGGTTTAAGCTTTGCTTATATATGTTCACCGTTGGTCATAAAGAGTTCATGCTCATATTAACATTAATGTTATGAAGTAATGTTTTGTTATTGATTGTTGTGAGTTAATGATCATGTTAGAACTCATGCTACAGTGTAATAAATCATTCATATGTGTTAATTGGGTGAAGGGTCCTGTCATTGGCAGCTAGGGTCAATGACATTGACCTCAGCTCTTTGTTGTGTTGAGGTCTCTAGTAGGACTTAGCCTCGAGAACCCACGATTATGATAGATGTGATAATTAGCGTTAATTGTTTACCCTTACACGCTAAGCTAACATCTTTTTCGACCAGGTCTATAGTTGACTGGTTTTCTGAGCTAGTAGTTTTTAAGTCACTGATAGACTCTGGCCGTAAAAAGAGCAATAAAGATGATAGTTTCCAACCCATGTCTTTTACAATGTAACTTGTATTCATCGGCAATGCTTTGCATTGCCAAACTTCTAATTGACGTCATTGCATTTCACTTGGTTTTATTTATCTCGAGACTATACATTTCTACAGCTGAATTCCTAGTGGGTCACTGCTTTTTGGTTGCGCTAATGCTCAGACAAATTACAATGCTCCGTTTATATGCATATAGCCTATTTTACTCTCTGGGGTGTCACGCTGAAGAAGAAGGAATCTTCTTTAAGTCAATCGAAGTTCAGTTGATATAGACTTGCTCCAATAACACTAACATATTTTTGAATTTTTTCAGCATGGAAATCATTGCATTGCTACCATTTTCAAGCCTTACACCTCAGAACATGTTGTGTTTTTGGCGCACAAACGACGGTACATTTAAGCCTTACAAAAATGTAGCTCGTGGACTGTTCGAAGTAACTAGCATAATACCAACGCTCATGGGAGCAATTTTGTTGGACAGCCTGGTATGAAACCAATATAGTCGTTTGGTCTATGCAGAAGTGAAGGTTTATAAATACAGATTCCCAATCTTGCTTCTAGAGGTGTTTTGAAAGCAACACTAATCACGCTTTGCTTTATCCTTGCAGATTATTTACAAATTAATATACTTAAATTTGTTGGTGGACATGGTGCTGTAGATCAACCGTGCTTGCATTAATACCGTATTTGGGTACAAACAACCACAGCAGTGTAGTAGAATACGTCAATTGGGTTTTATCAGAGTTGTCAGTTGGAGTGCACAAAATGCTGAATCGCGTTGGCCGCATGTGCATATCATTCCTATAGCAGAACACATCAGTTTTCATGCATTTTATAAGAAGTGTGGGTTACAGCGCGATGTAATATCTTCTTCATGTTGTTTAACGTTACAAAGACGATAAATATTTTTCTTGCACATTTCATTGCTTTGAAAAAGCTACAAATCTTTTTAATGCTACTGGGCATCATGCATGCAGCCCCACCCCCACTAAAATCTAATGCATTTCAATGCATTTTTACTGCTGGTGGGTGGAGGATGTGTCCTTTCAATCTCCCCTTGTCGGCCCCTGTATACATGCCCACTTGCCCATCTAGCCTACAATGTAATTTCTAAATACCTAATCGTCTGGTGATTATTGTCTTGTGACTTCTGTCAGTGATGCCACTTAGCTCAATCTTTTCACAATCAAAATTTTCAGGTTTTACATCAGATTTTAATAGATAAAATTAATGTCAAAAGTTTCATTTTAAGAGTTCTGCTTGCATAGCGACACGAAAATATATTTGAGATTAAATAGAAATGAAAATGCACAACGGTGAATTGGCAAGAAAGTACCAAGTTTCACCTGCATTAACACGAAAAGAATCTCCAGCAAAACTAGGCGTTACGTACATGTCAAGCAAATATTTCGCACTTGGATGAAAACATTGCTGCATTGTGGGTTTGGTTAAACTCTAAGCGCAAGCACAAAGTTGAAAAGTATAAGAGTCACGGAAAAAGTATTTTTAGGATTTGTTGGTCACCATTGTCGCAACTAGGGTCTATCCAAGTGGTGCCGGCTGGGACGATCGCCACCCATTAAACCTACGAAAGTAACTTTATTCACCATGATTTTGTGCAATTCGGAAAACAGCATTCGCGATATAAGACCATTTTGCCGTCCATTGTTTTGCCACAGCGGTGTTGCGAAGTATACCTCATTTCTCTTACGGTAGCGAACCCGTAATGAGACGTGAATACCAAATATTAATGAAATCGCCCCCCTAACCTTACAGGTAGGATCCGCCGCAAAAGCTTCGCAGATATATAAGAGCAAAGCCAGTTACATTTCTGCACGAAACAAATCACGGCTGTACTGTGTTCTCTCACATGTACATGTGTACAGTAAAACCAGTTTTTTTAAGGTGTTTTAGGGACCCCATCCGGGTCCCTAGAATCAGCGAAAATTACCATCGGGTCCCTAGAATCAGAGAAATCGGGTCTCTACAGGTCTATACAGGTACCTAACATTTTCCTTAAAAAAACCTGAAAACTCCTACTGTTTCAAGAAAATAATCTTCCTAATAGTATAGGCTGCCACCACACAGGGTAAAATGTCGAACAGAAGCAGTTAACCATATTTCGCGGTCTCTAGAAACTTAAAAAATGCTGAAAATCATTTTATTGAATCTAAAATATATAAACTAACAGAATCAGTGATACCACACCAAACTCTGTTTCAATATCAACTTGACTATGTGTGGTCAATCACCTTACATGAGAAGATCTTCACACAAAACGTGACAAAGGTCACTTTTACTTTTGAAACCTCTCCAAACACAAAACCTAAAGAGAATAAAGTTGGGGAGGCATGGTGTATTATATCCCCACCGTTTAAAAATGTGGAGGGACACGTCCCCGTGAACCCTACCAAATTGCACCCACACCAACGCTTCATTATTTGATTACAAGCATCATCAAAACAGCAAAATTGAAATGTCAGAAAACTTGGTTCACTCGTTTAACAGATCATAGGGAGATTTATGATACAAAACCCTGAAAAGCAAAAGTTGTCCTGGAAAAATATTTACCTTCATCTTCCGAAAAAAGCGGTATAGTATAGTTTAGGTTTATATGAAGTTTCGATTTGCTGATTAATTCATCCGAACGACACTTTGATCATGTTGAACACATCACAAAATGCATATTTCGTTTGAAACACACTATTAAAAGCTCTATTTTTGCTGAAAGTTTTGGAGGAATTAGCGACTGGACACTGCTTAATTCTTTTTGCGATGATTCAAGCTCGCACATATCTGTATCCCACTACCTATTGTCTCCACTCTCCACAAAGGGACACAAGCGAATCAATCGAGAAAATTTTTGTGGAGGAATATCGATTTCACGTAACACTGCGCATCCTCAGTCCTAAGTCCTAGATTTTAGTTAAAAAAGCACAACGCGAAATTCTTGACAGTAATCAAGCAATTGAACGAAAACGTTGCAGTTGTCAAGACAGAGAATACGCAAGGAGTGGAAAATGCAGAAAGAACAGCATTGTCTACTAGCATCGCTGACATACGGGTCACAAACGAAGATTTATTACGCCCTCATAGCGAGACCTTCAAAGACAAATACAATCAGCGCACACAAAGCTTTAAGGTTGCAAAATCCAGACGGATTTTGCGGAATTAATTTTGGAAAAAAATTAGAAAAAGATTGACTATATTCTTAATTGGACTATTTGTCAATGAAACGGAAGCGTGCAAGTGTTGCTCACAAAACTACAACCTTATAGAAACGAAGAAACAATTTTGTAGCCGAACTCTGCATCCTGATAGAAAGTAAATCATGATAAGACATCTTTCTCTGCGTTATTAAGCATTTTTCTCCAGATTAGCTGATGTTCACCTCTTTGATGACTGTTTTGCGCAGTTACGCACGAAACCTCCGTCCCGTCATTAAATCAACGCCCTGGCTCTGATCAGGGCTGTGGAGTCGGAGTCGAGGAGTCGGAAGGATTTTCAACCTGAGGAGTCGGAGTCGTAGAAAATTTTAACGACTCCGACACCGGGCAGACCTTTTGCTCACCAAATGGGACTGTTTGTGCCACAAACGTGCGTAAGCGTCACACTTGGCAATTGAAGCAGCTTGACGCTTCAACAAGAGATGATCATGGCTATTCAGACAGGCGGCAGCGCACTGACTTGCATACCTTCACTCAGGGGCCATTCCAGATCAGCAGTGTCCCTTGGGCTCATCACGCAACCTACACTTTGTGAATGCAACCGTTCGGGGCTTGTATC
>JGI24158J21664_10008188_pt1 | contig 13898 bp, 14 predicted proteins | sample Ectturendosymbi3_FD_21664 | JGI IMG/M metagenome (IMG submission 21664) | reverse complement strand
GTGCGCTTATCCCCCCAAACAAAGCTCCCAGCCCCCCAAATTGAAATATGAAATACTATAAATCAGTGGAGTTCTTGTCAAGTTTCAAAATGTCAAGCCCGGCTGCACAAAAGTAAAGCCCCTCTGTTAAAGACTTTCTGGACTGTTCATTGGATCGTTTATGAGAACATTCAAAGTTACATCACACAGCCGGTTTCATTGCTTGGTTTTAACACGACACAGAGTTGAAAATCTTCGCTCTGGCCAGGTTGTGGCAAGTGGAATGAATAGCACATTTCAGCAATATTGGTTGTCTCATGGACGATACTAGCCCAGCATGGGCTCTGCTTGACATCAGAAACAATGCGATTACTCAAATGTTCCGAGACGAGAAAAATAAACACGGTTACTCCCACAGAACTGTTATGATGGAGGTCACGAAGCCGATCATTATGGCAAATGCGGTCCATCAAGGTTTGCAAGGAAGCTATTTTTTGATTCGCTATCTCTTCTTTCAAAACCCAAAAAATTCAGATGTACGCGCTCAGCTACCGTGTTAACTTTGTCTGAAATGCGATCTTGATGAATAGCATGAAATAGTGAAATGCGTTGAGTTTTTTTCCAGGTTACTGGCTTTTTGGAGCTGATCAGAGCTGAGATGATTATCCAGGCAGTATGGGCATGGAGGCCTGTCAGGCTCCAAAGCATACATATTACCATTCTTTTCTTGGCCGGTGACAACTGCTGGATGCTTTGAACATATCATTCAGCATGCAGAGTGAACACATTCATTTGTGGAGATTCATCAAAACATTTCAGCTTAATGCATGATTGAGAAGTCTTATTGTTAGATGTTTATGACTGACTATTAGCTGAAACTGACGATGCTTTTGAGATTCTAACAGTTGAATGCTGTACTTCTTGCACAACAGAATCGAAAGAACCTTTGGATTCACAGCTGCTAGCGTTTGCACTTTCTGGCTGGCTAACAGCAAAAAATTTGAGTTTAGGCTTACTACAAAAATAATACTTTATTCTTGGATGACTAGCTTTGTTTTTGTGAGTCTTTGTGACATTATCTTCTGAAAATACTCACACAAGAAAGTAAATGTATAAAATCTGGAAAAAGCTTGCTGAAAACGTTTGATGCCATGGATAAGACAACTTGCTAAAAGTGCCAGACTCAGTGGCATGCAAATCGTTAATTATTATGTAACGTCAGGGTGTTTCAAGACGTTTTAGGGACCTGATTTGGGTCCCTAGAATCATAGAAAATTATTGTCGCCACCGGGTCCCCAGAATCAGAGAAATCGAGTCTGTACAGGTCCTCCTTACCTGGTACCTACTATTTTCCTATCTGTGTAATGTAATTGTTTATCTTGTAAAAGCTGTCAATTAGTTGTTGCGTTGCATGGGATTTCAGAGATGATTATGATGAATAGCCGAGGTTACTGCCTGCACTGCACTTATTTGGTGTGAGGTGAATCGGTTTTGGAGGTTAATTGAAGCAACAATTCAACTCAGCTAAAACATTTCGTGGTTGTCCAGATTTAATGTGGAAGTACCAATTTTATGGGTCCGCAGAGGAAATTCATGGGTCTGTTTTGAACTCATAAAACGCCTTAAAAAAACCCTGCACATGGCAATAACAAGGATCACAAGCATAGATACTAACAAACAATTCATGTTTAGTTGGCAGTAACACAATTACTTTTTAATACTTTTGTTGGACCAGGTGTTTTCCCCATGAAAATGGGCTGGATACCAGAGATGGTCGGTGTCACATTTTCGGACTCCACTCCTATTCCAAAATTTTTGAATCTGGATCCTGGTCTGAAAATTTTTCAAATTGAGAATCCGACTTCTGTTCAGACTCTGGCAACCACTGATGCAACCAAAATTCAGCAATGTTTTTACTTGATAAATGACATTGATAAAGACCACACAGACTTCTGCTACTGCCAAAAATGACAAGTGATTCTGGATCCGGGTCCAGTTTTTCACTGATTTTTGACTCTGGATCTGGGTCCGAATGAAAGTTGACTCTGGATCCGTGGCCACCTTTGCTGTATACAGCTCCTGGCAATTTTTCCAAATTTATCATATTAATGCCAGTTTCATTGAACAACTTGGAATTGAAACCTAAACAAGTGCTTCAATTGCTAAATCCAATATTTTTCTTCGTACTTCTTGCACATCAATGTACAAACTTTCAAGAGAAAAAGGTTACAGCTGGTATCCAATAGATGAAAAACCCATTCTGTACAGTATATGTGCAAAAGTCATTACCAAAAGTGTCAAAAAACGCAAGCACAGATATGGTGCGCGAGCAAAAACACAGGTATAGATGGTGCTAGCAAAATAGTTTTATACTCGGCACTTTAAAAGCTGTACTTGCAGTGGCCTGTCCAGCCTCTGGTGTTGCTTGAATTAGAATATACTCACTGATCTTGTACAGCATCTGATCGGATCCTGTAATGTAACCATGCACGATGCCTGGTTTTTGCTAATTCGTAGTGCCAGTCAGAGCCTCATACTTGTGACTTAAATACTTGGCCGTGTTCTTAATGGTGGATATGGGGTTCGGGGATTGGGTGCAAATGCCTCCCCTAAAACGACCACATCCCAAAAAAGAAGCTTTGCTCTTTGCTTTGAGGAATATTCTACCTGCAATGAAGGGTTTTCTTTGTCAATTTCCAAGGTACGAACAAATTAACATGCACAGTTTTTTGATGGAGTTCCAGCTTGAAAGAAACGAATGATTTTTCTGCTCTTTAGTTTCCTCTCTAGAGAAACTAGTCTGTTTTCCATGACATCCAGTGCTGAAGATCACGGAGGTACTGATATAACTATGGCAGCAGTTTTTCAACTCTTTTTTACTGCTGCTCCCAAACGCCAAGTGTAGACCCTCGGCTATTATGGGACATATGATGCTCAGCATCAGGGGAGTAACGAGGTTAGATGGCGCCTGGAGCAAAAAGTAAGTTTGGCACCCCCATGTTCGAACCTGAGGTCTTTTGGAAGCAAATGCACTGCATTGAAGAAAATACTTGTGACACCTTTAGGACTTTTTGGTGACCCCATGGTCATTTATCGCCCAGGGAATTTTGCTCCCCTTCGTTATGTCCCTGCTCAGCATTAATCCTCCTAATTTGTCTTACATGATGTTCAGCATTAGTCACTGCAACAACAAATGATGTCTGATGACNTCACTTGTTCTGCTTTGAAACGTGGGACTCGGGTGCAAAACAACATGGAAATAATTCAGTTTTGAGCCGTGATTGCTATGCTAACTTTGTATGTTGTGAGATTAAGCGTAANTCGTCAAGGAATGTAATCTTTTAATGTTCCGTTGTATAATGCGTATGCTTCTCTTCACTCAGGTGACAATCCAGCTACTACATACGACTGGAAACCCGGAGACACCTGCATGGCTATGTACTACATCGATGGCCTGTATTATGCGGCTACCATAAGATCGGTCTCGCAAAATAACGGTAAAGCTGTCGTTACATTTGTGGATTACGCTGAAGAAAACGAGACCGTGAGCTTGTGCGATATATACCCGAAACGACTGTGGGAACAAGCTGGTTACGATCTGTCTGGAAACCACTTAGGTGAAGGTAACCAGAACAACGATTCCGTGATGTACGACGCGAGCGAAACGGAAAGTTCTTTTACCTCATTCAGCGAAACCCCACAATACTCTACACAGTCTCGAAAAAGCCGAAAGGGGCCACGTACGCCACAGCACGCTGCAGAACAATCATCGCCTTTTCCTGATCCCCCGCACTTTCCGTCTTTTAAACCCCCGCCGCCGCCTCAACCCGCGTTCATGCCAGTGTCGGGCGCAGCAGCCGCCCAAGGGGCAGGTGGCCATGGCGCGCAGCAAATTTCCAAAGAGGCTATGTCAAACATGCTGGCAAGCTGGTACATGGCGGGCTACCACACAGGCTACTATCGCGGCTTTGCGTCGAGGCAAAACGAGACGCCACAGAAGCGTAAACGCAAAAGTTTCTACAAACACACGTAAACTCGACGTCCTACGTTACCAGCTTGTTCTGTGAGCTGTGAGTGGATTCAAAGTGAACCTGCGAAGGCTGCGGCGAAGCGTTAGGTCGTCTGCGGTGTCGACGGTCACGAGACATCTTGTGGAATGGTGCCTGCCATGAACTCAAGTGTCTGGAGACGATGTGTTGTTTGTCTCCTGTTTGTACACGATCGTTCCACCATTCCAGTGACTTGTTCCGGGCGAATGAAACCGGTTTCGAGACGTACATCTTCTAGAAGGAAGTCGCTGCCGTTTTTTGAAAGAGCGGAATATGTCAAATCTTGCTCGAACAGTATTTATCGAAAATTGAGCAGCGTTTTTTTAAGAAAGGTTTTGCTTGCCTCCATGTGCTTGCAATGATTCACATGTTCGGAAATAAATTTCTGACATGCGGCCGTTGTGTGGTACACTGACGGCCATAGTTGAGCAACAGTGCACCATTCGGGGTTTTCTGGCAAGTGTACGAAATCTTGCATTACAAATTTGGCGCTATGAAACTTCGTTCACTGCTGAAGCTTGCGTTCGTTAAATTAAACTCGTGCATTGCAGTGCCTCGCGTCTTAAATATCTTTGTCAAAATGCGATATATGTCCAGATCGCGCGTTAGAACTATTTCGTTCGGTACCTGGAAGTAGGTTCTTAGTTGCTGTCGATCGTGGTAAACATAATTACGAATGAAGCAACAGGTCACTGTAGAGGAGCTCAACGACGAATTCGTAATGACCGGTGAAAATGTGTGCAGAAAAAGTCTTAAGATTTTATTATCCCATGGAAAGGCATCACGACTTCGGAAATGATAATGAGGGGCATGGCCGACAAAAGATTGGGAAACCATTGTCTAAAGGAAAGTTATGAGTGTCAGTGCCGTAACTGTTGGAAAGGTTATGCTAGGCTTAGTGTCAATTAATGATAAGCATATGTGCTGAAACATAGGGGTCAACTCCGAAGAAAAGTTCTGTTTTCTTCGCAGTCTTTAAGTCTCTTCGCAAGTGAATAGGCACATACGAAAAGATAGCTGAGCGCATACCCGTAACCGGGGGGGCAAAGCCAACCCCTAGAAAATTTTTCGCCCCTCCTGGAAAAATATGCTGGGAGTAGTTTGAAAGTATTGGACATATAGTTCAAAAAATTTGGGCCACTCTCAGAAAACTCTTCGCCCCTCTGGTGTCCCAAGCTGGTTACGGGCCTGGCTGAGAGTGCGTCAAGAATGAGACGTCAAGCATGACCGTCCGCAGAAATTTTTCCAGTGGGGGCAACGTCACAGTTTTGCTTATCTTTTTCAATTTGCTGACGATGCAATGCAAATGGACGTTCACTAAACGCTTTTATCCTTTCTACCCCATTAGTCTGTGCTGGCTGAACTTCAATTCTCGATCTTTTGTCTGAAATGTTTTCTATACTTCGGCTATCATGAATACTTTTTCTTTTAATAAACAGCCTAATATCCATTTTTTCCAGTACTTTTTCTGAAAAAGTCATAATTTAAGAATATTAAACGGCCAGAACAACATGAGCGGTGAAAAAACATGAACGTTACTCACTCTCGAAAAGTTGTTTCAAGTGATGAGTATAGCAAATGTAGTCTAAAAATATACCAAATTTTCATCTGTAACAAAAAACTAGCAATTTAATTCTATTTTTTCAATGCCTTTTTATTGTTTCACGTAGATGATTAACAGTTGCTGTTGTGCAGTGCCATTATAGAGATGCTGCAAGCTCAATTTCTACTTTCTTAACTTCAGCAGTGACCGATTTATTAAAACCACTTGAAATTTCAAACTTCCAACTCCTGCAACCACATATTTATTTCTTTTGTGGTCCTGCACATTATTAGGTTTTACTTTATAATAGCTGGCAATTTTCTTATTGCACATTTAGTAAAAGGGGTACACAGCACCAGAAATGGAATACTGCTTTGCAAGCCATGCAAACCCTCGGTCATTCTTTGCTGAATCTTCTGCCACTCTCGTACGCAACTTTCCCATCTTTGGATGCAGTGGCTGACCAAAATCGCATACCTAAAGCTAAATTCATTTTTTTCAGAACTTCTCAGCTCTCTTCCAATCTCGCTTTCCGCTTACCCTAAGTGCATGCTCACTCCCATATTATGCAAAATCACTAAACTTCTTATATAGCTTCAACACCATTATCGGTTTCTCTGTTTCAGTTGGGAAAAAAAACAAATAAATTGGTTTAAAATCTCAACTACACCCTCTGACAAAAATATACCAAATATATGTAAAACTTTTCATATATAGCCAATCAAAAATTTATATAGCCTACCAAGCACTTTGAAAATGTACCAAATTTTCAAATTTAGTATATATATACCAGTTGGCAACGCTGTTGTAGATATGGCAAGCAAGCGTTCTTGTTTTGTCACAATGTCTGACCACCGTGTTGTGTCACCATATAGCCTGCTATAGTTTTGTCATAATACTTGATGGTGCTGGCACAAATTGCCCTGCATTAGATACGGGCACTGTGTTGATACAGCATTGCAGTTAATGGTTGGGGGGGCGCAAAGTAGAGGTTCAAGAAACTGTAAATAAAAATTTTATTTTTGCCAAGCAATTTTGCACCCCCGGCAAAGTGGCGTCCATGGCACGTTCCATGCCTGCCATACACTAGATACGCCACTGCTGAAAGATCACATAGTTCAGCCTACAAAAATAGCCATTTTCTTGGCCCACCAAAGGTGACCACTTTTGTGTGATATCCAACAATTGTCGCAGGCAACTTTGGTTATTTAAACAATTGAGACTTTTTGGCTCCCCCCTATTTGATTGCCTCCCCAAACGCCTGGATCCACCACTGTCCGGCAACGTGTTAAAACAGTAGAGCAGAACACAATCAGTGCTATGTCAGCGCAGTTCACAGCCGCAAACATATAAGGCTACGCATTAAAGCTGTGGAGTAAAACACACTCAACGCTACGACAGGGCAGTTCACAACTGCGAACACACCAGGCTGTGCGAATGTCTCGTCAATAGCCTTCCACCAGAGAAGGTATGCGGCTGTGATGGCGGACACGCGGGTTGACAGTTTGAAGCTTGCTAAACTACACAAGAATTGAGAATGCGCATAATGCACGCAAGAAAACTTTCTTTTTTATTATGTGGCTGTTATATGTACAACTACTGGGTGGCAGGGCCTCTGAGAGAAATTGTACCAGGGGGAACTAAGACCGATACCGGGCCTTTAGCTTTTGGGGCTCTCGTCGAAACTTGTATAGTTTTTTAAACAGTAGTAAGAATATGGGTAAAACACCTGTTATGCTAAGATTTAGCCTACAAATATAGCTACTAGCGCTGCAGTTGGAGAAAGCGATCATCAATCTTTGGCTTGTTTGCAGAAAAATTTAGTGTGCGTACTTTCATCACCCCGGGACCCAGTACCTGCTGGGCCCGGGTACGATGTACCTCTTGAACCCCCCTCTCGTAGGCCATTCTGTGGGGACCATACAGACACAGGGTTGTTTGAGCCGTTTTGATCAATCCGCCTGAACTGCCAATTAATGACGAATCTCGTTTGATGCACATATTGCAAGCACAGGTGTGCGGTTGTATTAGCACACACCCAGAGTTGCCACACACTAGCGTAGCCAGTCCTATAATTTGGAGTGGCAAAATTTTAAGAGGGGCCAAAATGTTTGATTTTAGGCGAATAAAACTATTTTGTTTGGGATACCGCCTCTCAAAGCACAAAATGACTATATATTTTAAAAATTTGGGGAGGTCATCGCGCCATAGGACCCCTTGGCTACGCCTATGTTGCCACATCAAAAAACGAAACGGTAAACTAGTGATGCATCAAAATGTCTGCTAAATCAAGCAAGTTGAAATAGGATAGTTTTGAAATTTGGCTCAGAAAATCAATTAAACGCCCGAAATTATCTTTCAATTCTTATTTGTGATTTTCCTTTGATCGCACAATCTGGAAAAAGTCACGTCACTATCAGACTATTAGAGTATAAGTCCCTGGTAATGAAGAATGTGAGAATCACTGGCATTTGAATACGTAAAACTAGTGTTGACAAAAAATGTTCGAAAATTTAAATCCATGCAGCATGTGTTAGTAGGCATGCAATAGGAAAAATCATCTCTATACAGCATTTTCATTTTTGTAATTTCACTCTGTGGATGTCCCCGGGGGCGTAACGAGGGGGGCAAGAGGGGCACAATTCCCCGGGCGCCGAATCACTGCGGGGGCGCCAAATGACTGCTGGGAGCCCCGAAAAGTCCCAACAATGTCACAAGTACTTTCTTCAATACAGTACATTTGCTTCCGAAAGACCTCAGGTTCGAACATGGGGGCGCCAAACTTGCTTCTTTCCCCGGGCGCCAGCTAACCTCGTTACGCCCCTAGATGTCCCCCTGCCTTGGATGCCCGGGGTCGTCGCCCCGTTCGCCTCCGTCTGCGCGCCACTGGATGCAAATAAAATAAATGTAAGACTTGCGCCGTGTCAATAAATATAGCCAGGGCCGGATTAAACATTGGGCAAACCGGGCAAATGCCCGGGGCCTCGCGCTTTTGGGGGCCTCGCGCTTGAATATCAAGTTCAACTTCTTTACTGGTTTTTCATGTTTTTAGGCTGTGAACACGCGTCAAAATTGGAGAGATTTTTGATGACTGCATTTAGTAGCCTATATAGGTTAAGGAAACTGGCAACTCTGGCATTTATCGTTTTTGAGTGACTTCATAGAATTGAACCAAACAGCACCACGCTTTATGGTCCCCCATTCAGTGATTTCAAATAAGCCCAGATACCACAGCGAAAAAATATATTCGTACAATAAAAACCCAGTAAGCTTGTGTTGCGAACAAAATCATATGCGTGTGTTTATTTGAATTGAAACGATTATTTAATACTGATTTAATTATACAGGGTGTTCACAGAAACTGGGTACATGAAGGCTTTCACTATCTATTTTATTCGTTTAGGTTACTTTTCTCCCATAGGTTTATTTATTTAAATCAGGGGTGGGGAACCTATTTACTACCCCAAGCCGCATAAATTCTGGATTATCGGTGGCGGGACACAAGTAACTTGATTTTATCCAAAAATTCTACCTTTATCTTAATGCGAAGGATAGAGGCTTCTTATAACATGCTACCTACCTACTTATCATGGTGCTTCGTTTTGACGCGATTTTTTACTCTAAATTGGGCAACAAAAATTTTGATGCGGGCATATAAAATGTTCACGCAGACCGCGTTTGGCCCGCGGGCCGCAGGTTCCCAGCCCCTGTTTCAAATGATGATGGCCACTGTCCAAATAAGAACGAGTTGAGTTGGTACTGTTAAGGATGGTCCCAGACTTTTTGGTTGCTCAAGACGTTTTTCATAACGCTGGTAACACACTTCGTTGATGATATCTCTCACTAATTGTAGGAGTAGGTTTGTCATTAAACTAAGAAATTTTGTGCAATCTTGAATTGCAGCGGGATCTAAAGACCCACAAAAATATATTCCCAATGCTTTCTTCCTCTAATTGAAATTTGTTTTTTAATTTGAATTCATAGGGAAACATAGAAATTTAAACAATCAGTCCTAACCCTTGTTTCACCAGTTTCTTCAATTGGCATTAGAGCCAATAACATTATATATATAACCCCGACAATATCTTATATGAGGATATTAAGCCGATTGAACACGTTCTCCTTCATCCGATATGCGTACTTTCTCACCTGATGTGCGCATGCAAACACTGTAATGTGAAGCTATCTTTATACTATTTGTCACATTGAAGTTGCTGATGAATGTATCACTTTTCAAAACCCAGATTTAACACGATTTTTTCATAAGTAAACCTAGACAACCAGGTCGACTAAAAAAAATAGATCTGGGTGAAAAAAACCCGCAGTGGGAGTCCTGGTCACATGCTGAAAAACGCCTACTAACGTAAGTTGAAGCGAACGTTTGATGATTTGTTGACATGCTATTGTTACGCAATAAAAACTAACATTAGAACAATCCGCTAGTAAGTTTCGCTACCTGCCTCTGCAACAGGGCTGTGGAGGTGGAGCCCGGAGCAGGAGCACTTTGGATGGCTGGAGTCGAAGCCGGAGCCAAAAACTTTCAGATAGTGGAGCCAGAGCCTGAAATTTGGGTTCCGGTCCCACAGATATTTTGTGGGGCAAACGACTCATACAAATAATATGATGATTTTTATGATTTTTTGGACCAAATCGTTCTGGAGCCGGAGCCAAAAACTTCTAGATGTTGGAGCTGGAGCCTGAAATTTGAGTACCAGCTCCACACCCTTGCTCTGCAAGCAATGAAGCAAAGCAGCGGACACGAACGAACTGCCATCTCATCGTTGCATGTGAAGCTCGCTCTGGTGCAGTAGTGTCACACCGACAAATGAACTGTCATTGCAACAATTAAATAAATTGATCGGAGATCAATTAGATCACGAAACTGTTAATAGGTGTAACTATTGTAAAGCTCTCATTGCAAAATTTCAGTCAAGTAGTACAGCTTAAGTTGCTTTTGCGTGATATTTCGTTTAGAACGTTTTTTTGTAAACGGTGTAGGCTACGTTTTGATCTGCAAGAGAGTGTAGACATACTGTATCTTTCTTTAACACATATGTGAATGGACGATTTGTGCAGTTAAGATTGCCAGAGAGTCTATGACAAAAAATATTGTTGTGTAGTGTCACGGTAGCAAAAATATTTTTTTTTGTGATAAACTTTCTGTTTGAACAAATTAACCACATACGAAAGGCCGTACATGGTCACCACCAATTGTCTTTGAAGTGTGAGCTGCCAAATCGTATCAGTTTTGACTTTTTTGACAGCTGCTTCTGCAAATTTGAAACCAGGGCATGTGAACAGTTGCGCTAAGGGTTTAGGGGGTCTCGCGGTCACGATTTTGCCCGGGGCCTCGCGTTCATTTAATCCGGCCCTGACTATAGCCATGCAATTATTACTCACAATCGGCGTTTCCTGCTTTGCAAAGGTAGAAAGGCATGGCCATGAAGAAAAACATCAGAATAGTATTCATTGAGCAAATAATGATTTGAGCAAAGCACTAAACGAGCAGAATAAAAGGGACGAACATTGAAACCTTTGGCAAAGCTTACTGCTGCTTTTATTTGTAGGCTACTGTCAATGACCAACAACAACATCTTTAAAAAACAGCCTGCGTTAGGTAAGAATTAATAAAACAATGCTATTTTTTAGACTTGCTGAGCGGTACAGTTGGTCACTCGTGACACTCCGAATACAGAAAACGAGTATCAGTGAACCTGAACTGAAACTGATAGCCTATTATTTGAACTCACACCAAGGAAATAAAAAGTTGGTAAGCACAGCATATAGTGCAAAGAACGAAAAGACAGATATAAACTACAAAGATTTAGAAAAGCAAAAGTGGACTACCTTACCTTTTTACAAACTATACCGAAAACACTTTTATGTTGGCGTTGCTACGTTGTGTAGAGTTGCGGAAAAGTATTTGCAAATAAGGAAAAAAGCTACTGAAGACTAAAAAGAGTGAGCAAGAAGCCATAAGCCATAGGGTCTATTATTACTGTTTTTCAAAGCTCATGCATCAAAACCGACTGACAATAATTTTTTTTAAAGATGCTAGTTATACTGTTTTCTAATAAAACGTCTCTGTCCAAGCTAAAAATCGAATTTGCAACAAAAATATTTATCAAACCCATGAAATACATATGAGCCTACACTGAAAATATATTAAATTAGAAAGCTCATATTAATTATATACGAAAAATTAGGTAGTATATCAAGCGTTATTACGTAAGTAAAACACTTCTACGTAAAGGCTACTTTGCATCGGCATACTGTCATCTGAGCCCTGGGTATGGAATATAAAACGGGGCGCATTTAATGAAAATAAGCTACACCATTTCAACAAGCTACGCAACATGTCTGTTAAAAATGTATGCAAATTAAAGCAGTGGTGTAGGAATTGGGGGTGCAAGCGGCCCCAAAAGTTTTGATTTGTCGAAAATCTGGGCAAAGTCCCTAAAATTTCGGGNAAAATCCCAGAAAATTCGGGCACAGATGTTTTGGCATCTTCAAATGAGATTGAATGATATAAGTCTGATTTTGNCCTTTTTTCTCCAAAAAAATGGCGCNCGATGAGATAAATTGAAGTCTTNTTTTGGTGTTCATGGAATGTTTGGCGCACAAAAATTTTGTTGCCAGGTTTGGGGAAATTCGGGCAAAACTTCTTCGCACACCTAAAAATTTGCTTGCCCTTACACATACGCATTACCATGGCTGTGCATATTATATAGAAATCACCACATACATCAGATACTGCACAAACCTATAGGATTAGAAAGGCACACATATACACAATAATGTTTCAAACAGATTTGTAAGTCGGGCTGGGCTTTTCGGGTCGGCCGAGTTTTGTCGCCAATTATTTCGGAAGCAATCGAGTTGATTAAATCTTCAATATAAAATGATTAATTGTGAATTATTTAGTTATGTTTACTTTGCTAAAGCACCAACACCGCACAGTTACCCATATCTTGATTCACTCGGTAAATTTGGCTTTCTGGCCTAAATCGGGCTTAAAATAAATGTTGGTCTCGTGCCTGGTTCGCGCTTGTGATTTCGGGCTCGGGCCGCGTTCGGGCTTAAAAATGAAGACCCTTTACAACACTGGTTTCAAAACTTTTGCCATCATGTGAGTTGAGACAGGGGCGCAACCAGCTTTTCATTTCGGGGAGGGGGCAATTTTCATGAAATTTCATTCGATGACGCCATCGTGCTTATTCAACCGTGGTACAACTTTTTCGCAAACGGTCACATTAAATAATAATGTATTTTGCCCGCAGACACGAGTCCATAGTACAAAGACACACATTCTGCACAAAGCTGGTTAATAAAAACAGACAAAACAGAACGTTTTACAACGGCTTTGGAGGCTGAATCACCGGTGTCGAGCGAAATTTCTGACTTCACGCCATATTCGCATGCACAGAGCAGCATTCAACATATCAAATACGCTGAGAAAATGATGATTAGGGCTTAGGATTTGGTGCTTAGCTAAGTGTGTCGGGTTAGGGTTTATGTTGAAGTTAGAAAAAGAAAAATTATCGAAGTTTAAGATTAAGTCCAATATTTTTCACTGGTTTTACTTATTCCCGTACTGTAGCTTGTTGTGGGCATCTGACATCTAACCAAACAGTTTAATTTTCACAACACACATCAAAAAAGTAATCGCCAAACTTTATTCCTTTACTCTGAGAAGCAAAATAACTGATATAAAATAANAGGTCAGAAATTCGCTTAACANCGGGCTGCAGAAACTTACTTAACAGAACNTTTTGTAACGGCGTTGGAGGCCGAGCCTCAATTTCACAGACGCATTCTTAACACTATTTGCTGTTCACTTGGTGCAACACTACTACAGAGTGGGACGCTAAATCCGCAACTGGTCAAGGCCAGGTAAAGTACGCATGCATTGTGACATGCACACCCTCAAACGAACAAACACTGCAATGTCCGAGCACTCAGTCACAACGTAACATGCGGTTGTAGTGTTCAAAGAATACGGAAGAATATATATACAATCTGACTGCACCAAAGCAGGCAAACATTACATTATTAGAGCTTCGGCATCTTTCGAGAAATAAGTGCATATCTTTTTCACGGCCTCAAATGCAGGAATGTTATATTGAACCTGACGAGTCATGACAACTTACACTCGCTCTGCTGGGCAGGTTGTATAGAGCTCTGCATCCAAAATTATAGGCCACACGCAATCTTTGCATGCACGACTTTGTGAAATTCCACCATAATTGTGATGCATACATGGGCGTACAAAAGGAACGAAAAAGTACATTTTTAACTGCATTTGAACATCGGGAGAAAGAGGCTCG
>JGI24158J21664_10008187_pt1 | contig 13899 bp, 6 predicted proteins | sample Ectturendosymbi3_FD_21664 | JGI IMG/M metagenome (IMG submission 21664) | reverse complement strand
ATGTACCCCTAAAATTTCCTATGACAAAACATTTTATCATGATTATTCATAGATATATTCAACAATAAGCATATAATGATTTTTGAAAAGAATATTCACTGCTATATGTATAAATATGTGGAGAAAATTATATTTAATTATATTTAAATATATTTTGCTCTTATTGCTAACCTTAAATGTACCCCTTCGGATAGACAAATGTACCCTTGGGGATACATGTAACCCAGGTTGGGAACCCCTGCTCTAGAACATCTCTGTTTCTTCTATTTTCTTAGAGCTCTTCCTACCTCATTTTTCTCCAATCAGTGACATGCTATATACATGGTAAAATGACATCATTTTCAATGCGTTTCACATCAAGGAGCAGCATCAACAGGCATTGCGGGATTCGCTTTCTCCAACTGGTAAACTTTAAAAAGTCCTTTCCATGTGTGATGTGTTTGGCTTGAGTCAGAAAAAAACACTAAATGTCTGTTTTTTTAAAACGATCCTAAGTGCACCTACCCTTCTCCATTAGGACAAGAAACAATGCTTTGAAGATCTTGTCAGAAATTTCTCAGTATAACAAATGATTATGTGCTTCAACTGACTTCTAGGCTGCCTGTAGCCTAACTAAAGCGTTGTTAACAAGTTCGTCTGCATACACTTGTTTTGTTTAATAATGTGAAATGGATGATGGATCACCTGCCTGAGACTAACCTGAAACCTACAATTTACTCATGTGACCAGCCCAGACACATGGGCCATAGCATAGAGGTTACTTTAACGAACACAGAGATAAAAAGTGCATACCCCTACATGGAGCCTACATGTCAATGTAAAGTGGTATGTGCAGTCAATACAGAAGAGAAACATGCATTGATACAAACCAAACTGCATTGAGTCATATCACCTAGAAGCATCAAACAATGAAAGAAAAATGTTGAACTGCACAAAAAAATTTTTTTTTGCATTCGCTCACATCAATTGTCTCATTCCTTTCAAAAATCTCCATTTTCTTCCAATAAAATGCCTCCCCTTGAGAATTTTAATTTATTTGTTGTGAGCAGACACGAAGTCCATGGTGTAAACACACATACTCTGCATAACGCAGGATGGCCAAATGCACTGCAGTATAATTTAGAACTGGCTCATTAATTCAGTGTTTATGAAGATTAATTTATGTCACATGAACATTTGTCACAATAATTCTTCATACAATCATGATCTTGAAAATCCTGATTAAAGTTAACAACACGAATCAACCTCGTATCAAGTACCAATTACTTTCAGTCCAGTGCTTTCTGATCAGGCAAAAAACGATTGTTTAATTACTTTTCCTTGCCGATGTGACTTCATCCGCACAAGCAAAACGTTAAGTCGCTCACCGGTTACCTCAATCATTATCTGATGCCCACATGTTATTTCCTTAGCATGGAATATCTCAAATATTTTGAAGCAAACTAAAATAAAAAATATAGTTGTATAGGGCATTGAAAATCTAATCATATGATATTAATTTTGCAGTTATAAGTTGTTTAGAAAGAAAGATACCAGCGTTTATGTGAAAATGGTCTGCTCACTGGTTACCCCACTGTAACCCCTAAACCTAAACTTTGAAATCTAAACGTAACCCCTAAGCCTAAAATTTTAAATCTAACCTCTAAACCATAACCATAAAACTAAAGTTTTAAACCTAACCCCTATACCTAAAGCCCAAACGTAAACCGTAAAGCTGAACTATAAATCTGAAGAGAAAAGTTAATGGAAACTTTTTTAAAAAGTAAGGAAAATGTAGTCCCATGAATTGAAATGCGCAACCACTACTACCAAAACGAAAGTCGCCAAGATGAGAGCTGAACCAAAAACCATTAGCACAGCAGACGTAAACACATCCGCTCTGCTACCATGACGGCGCCATTTGATTGACAAACTCAGTGCTTTATTCCATGTCATGCAAGGTGGATCCATAGCCACTTCCATTGTTTTTCCTCTTTTCAGCATCACATGCACACATGCTTCCTCTGTCACAGGGGGTATTATGTTGAACAGAAGGCAGTATTTTGATTCAAGCATCGTTAACATGGTTGTCAATTTAACCAAAAATGTTATGAAAATATCTCAGAGGCTTGGTAACCTATGTTCAAGTGCGGCTTACTGTCAAAGATGGCTTACAAATTTTTTAACACCATTTCGTGCAGCTTACAATCAAGGGTGGCTATCAATCGAATAAATACAGTAACCTACTGTAGGCCTAGATAACGATTTATGTTATTTTGAACTGGTCAGCATCACAACTGCTTATTGAAAATGAAGATAATTTCACAACAATAAACTAGAAAACGTGGGGCAGTAGGCTACAATTCCATATCGAGTTATGATGAAATGGTTTGTTTTGTACTTGTTCACAGTTATGGGATTGGAGGATGCACCTAGAGATGTTTCTTTGCATTGCTCTGCAAGATGGCTCTTGACCACTAACATGTTGAGTGGATTCGTTAATTTGTTACAACTAATTCAAGATTTTCTTTGAAGACAAAAAGCACTTCCCTCAGTTGTAAAGTACCAAATTTTTGCAAGATTTTATGTGTTTTACGGATGTAATAAAGCACCTAGAAACCCTCAATTTGTCTTTCCAGGGAAAATATATGATTATCTCTGATATTTCTAAGATAATCATCAGTGTTTAAAGGCAAAATCAAAAATTTTACGACATACTGTCAAGAAAATTCTCTCATTTTCAAAATCTCAGTGAGAGAGTGACTAAAAAAAATAAAAAAATGACACACTGAAAGGTTACACAGATAAATTGCAAGGCTTCCTGGATAGTTTGCAAAATAGATTTGAAGATTTACATGTTTTGAAACCTTGCTTTTCAAGTGGATCCCTTCCATGTTGATGTCTTCATTAAAGTTTTCGAATCCCTTGAATGTTTTGCCACAGAATTAGTAGCGGCTGAAATGGAGCTGATAGTATTGAAAGAAGATTTAGCAATGAAAATGTTCTATAAGCTAATTGACTATCGAGTTTTTGAAACTACTCCCAGAAGGTATATATCCTGAGCTCAAGAAAGCAACTGTGGTTTGCAACTTGTTTTTATTTTTAGCACAATATTTTTGTGAATCTTTGTGCTTGGTATCGGGATATAAAATCCAAGTGTTGTGAAAGCCTAACAAATTACCACTTCACAGAATTAGTCGACTGCTGTAACAACTTACCATCCAGATTTTCAATGTCTCATGGATGGCATGGAAACACTCACAGGACGGTTGCACACTGAAGAGCCATACAACTTCACACTTTGGTTACATTACTTGCATGCGTGATTTCAATTTTGTGCTACATATTTACAACTTGGTAGATCATGCAGCTCTCAAAAATTGCTGGTTTGTTGCATGCAGCTCATGCATGAAAAACTTCAGCCACCACTACTTTAGACTGAACACAAATATAGTTTAATTCACCCATAGATGCAGTAGTAAGCACATGACAGTTCAGATACAGTAGTAAGTACATGATAGTTCAGTACAGTTGTGCAGATATCACATCGTAGTTGCGCAAGAATCCTCCCATTCTTTTGGAACAATCACATCGTATGTCACCCCCAAAGTAGAAACTTCACTTATTTTTCGTTCTTTTTTAGTAACTTTCCATAACAGCATTCTCCCTCTGATGTGCCTTGTATGCAACATGCTTTGCCATCATCTGAAACTATACACAATGCTCAAAAAACACCAGATGGTTTACCTTACCCTTTGTTTGTCAGGCAGTAGTTATTTTTAAGTGGCAGGCATGATCATATCAGAAATGGCCCTCAATTCCAGTAGTGTGTATGTTATGATTGAACATGGAAAATCTCATCAAAAGATAAGGTTGATTGTTAAACAAACATCTTTAAAAAATCATGTTTACAATGCTATACTCTACATTCTCAGAAATAATTTAGAAAATGACAAAATTTTGATGTATTTTTTACCTTGAATATTTTTTTGCGCAATAATCCCTGATGACCCAGTCAAATTTTGTAGGGATTCTTTGTTTGACTAAGGTTTCTAGTGGTAAAATATTAAATTATTGCAAAAAACAATACATGCATAACAACATCTTAGTCCACTCTTAACAAAAACTTTTAGATATTAAATTGAAAATGATATAGCAAGTTATAACAAAGAATATGGAAAAATTTTAAATATAGTTTTCTTTAGAGTTTTCTGTGCCAAGTATGCAATTTTAGCTCTATGAGAGAAGTTATGAGTTTTTCTGTCATTCTAAAATTGCCAACTGATTTGAGGAATGTCAAAATGCTGTAGCTATTTATCTGTGAAAAAAATTGTTACAGCATTGCTGAAACTTTCTCAACATTATATCTATAACTTATTTTGCTTTATTACTTGCTTAGCTCAAGAAAGTTATTCCATTACTCAAACATATTTTTATTTTAATGCAGTTTTAGATATTGTGGGAAATGAGTCATCACATTGAACTGGGGTTTAGTGTCTTACCACCAGGCAAAGAGCCTGCTTCAAAGAAATTGCAACAAAGAAATGCAGAGTCAACATCGGCAAAAAGAAAAGAAACTATCAAACTGGATATAGATAACAAGCAAATGGAATGGAGATTGCTACAGCTTAAAAAAGCAATGGCCAAAGAAAAAGAAGAAAGAGGGTATAGTATTTTTGCTTCTCACGCATTATTTGAAGCGCATGCTAAACTTTCTTCAAAATGTGAACACTTTTTGAAAAGTTTCAAAAGCCACATGATTCTAAAAATTTATGCTAGATTTTTCAACAGTGTGTGAACTTTATTTCATTTACAATAAATAAAAATGTATATCTATTTTAAATAATCTATGTGCCCATGATAGTGTTTGAATTGATGTTGTGAACTTCTTGTTGGCTCTTATTCTAAAATAAACTACAAAACATAGGCAAAGCAATCTCAATCATTTGTTTTTCAAATATTGGTGCATATAATATCATTGTTGTCTTTTACAAAAATGATATGATAGGCCTCAATTCAGTTTATTCAATAGATTGTTTTAGGTATCATAAACTTAACAAGTTCTACTACAATTAGGCCAGACAAACAAAGAAGCAAAAACATAATGAGAATTAGACTTTCAGAAAAGAATTGGCATCTGCTGAAGAACTAAAAATGAATTGGCAAAATAAAATGAAATATTTTATCCCTATGCCATTCTGCAGCTAAATCTATTGAAGCAGTATGTGTTGTTACTTAAAATGTAGATAGCTAGATAAAACAGAAAATAAAGGAAAACAAGCAATAATGTGAAATAAGCATTGTTTGCTGTGCAAGGATTTTGACAAAGAAGTTTAGATTTTAATCACACAGCATAGTTTGGCAGTTTCATTGCTGACTTGCATTTTGGAAATTATGGTTTGTATGGCTCAAATGTACTTGCGCATTTAGCACTTGGATAATGAACGGGATCTAAAGTTTTAAAAGTACGAAAATCAATTCAAAGAAAATTTTAATCTGGAATGTAGCATCAACACTCACAAAAATCAATGTAGCATCTTTTTTAGACATAAGTTGAAGATTAGTAGTGCTGAAGCCATGCTAGAGCCTCTTTGGCTATATCATGGTACTGCTTATACAAGCTCCTTTAAAGCATTCTGAAATAACTCTAAAGGTCGAGGTTATCAAGCACAAAAAATTGTAACTGTTTATTCGTGTTTAATGCATGTTACATTCAAGATAACATTTTGAATGAAGGTTCATGTAAATGAAACTCATATTTTATGCGTAGCTTGCCTTAACTACTACTACATTAGTAAAAAATTCACTGTAATATTTTCATCTTTTGAATCATCTGCTTTACTGCAGAAGCTCATCATTAATCATTTTTTAACTAATGTTTTTATTAACAGTTGTGGGATATTTTCACAATTAGTTCAAAATCTTATCGTAAGATAACTTTAATCTTTTTGCTTGTTTACATACTTGTGTTCTTTAAATGTGTTAAATATTTTATAAAGGAAGCAAGGGTTTATTTGGGAGTCAGGAAGAAGCACTGCACAACTAGAATCCCATGCTTGTAATACACTTGGACACAGTGTGAAAGTTTCTGGTGGAAATACAAGATATGGAATGAAGCATAGGTCTAGTAAACCCAAAGTTAAAATTCTGAAAGATGAACCACTAAGTAAGTATACAGCCTGATCAAATTCTAATGGTATATATAATTTGATGTATGCTTTTACTCAGCCAGTTTCTCTTGTGTCCAAAATCACAGTTGGTTATTAGCTTTTATGGTATATACAAGTTGATGATTTTTTATGAAGTATAATCAACTACTTTTGCTGTTGATATGACTATCTTCCAAGGCAGGGGTCTCACACAGGTGGGCTGCATGTGGCTTCTGAGGGCTTTTTGGGAATTTTCAAATGATTATCATTTGCTTTAGTTAGTTTATTCCCTAGTGATTAGAAGTACTCAACTAACAAGTGAACAAGTCACTTTTAAATGGACGTAGAGATAGCTACAAATGATTGCCTATAACTCATAATATCTTTCAAAGAAAATAAGATGCAAATGCAGTTTCTAGTAAGGTTCAAGTACTGCCATTGTTGCATCAGCGTCATAATGCAGCCCTCAGATTACTTTATAAGTCCTCATTTGCCCCTCAGAACAATTTGAGTTTCAGATCACTGTTCTAAGGGATACCGCAGTTCTGTAGCCAGAAATCAAGATTTTTTCTGGTTCTGGCTGGAAATGATTTAATTCTGACAGACTCCAGGAATGCTCGTAGTTTACTGCTTTTAAGTTTTCATTTTACCTGATCACATGCAGTAATATAACATTATGGTTCACAGTGCATTTTTGTTGCAACCTACCAAGATTAATTTACATCACACATGGTCAGACTACAGCTCAGAAACTGCATATGGCCCTATAAGTTTTATAATCCAGCCCACTGAACTTGTCCAAATTTTATTAATAAAACCATCATTTTTTCATATAGTGTTTTTTCTATTATCCATGCCTTGTTTAACTAGCATTAGATGATCTGACCACCTTCCACATTGGTGTGACTTCGCAAATTAGTTAATCTAAAGTTGATACATTTTTAATAGATCTACTGTTGCAACTGATAGTTAAATCGAAAATATCTTAGCAAATTTCTGAACTTCTATCAATTTTCAAACGATATATATATGTGTTATGCTTTTGTTTGTTGTTGCTTCTTTTTTGCTTAAATATCAGAATTCCATTATCTGGGTTTTTTTGCTTGTCTGCTCAGATTTCTAAAATTACTGCCCCCACTAGACCATACAATCATGAAAGCACTATAGTCCTTGCAATTTCCTTGTTTCCCCAGTACAAGGTATCAGTTCACGTTTTCACTTAGCTCTCTAAATTAAGCTAACAGCAGTTTAGACTCCTGGTAATGACCTTAGTGAGTCCCATCCTAACAAAAGCAGTTATTGCAAGATTGAAATATTAGACCAGGGGTGATGAACCTATTTGCTATCGCAGGCCACTTTGTCAGTTACCGCTGAGTAAGCGGGCCGCACAACTTTTTAGTCATACTATAAAACCTGATAAAAACGAAAAAAATTGTTCTTCAACAGAAACAAACAACAAACGAAAGTATCACTTGAAATGCTTCGCGAGCCGCACGAAAAATCTTTTGGCCGCATGTTTTTCACCTCTGTATTAGACAGTAGTTTGCTGATTTGCAACAGTTGCAGAAACCTGGCAAAGTAGTGAAAGTGTGCCTTCCATAGCAACATGTGCACAGAGTTGATTTGAGTATTTGAAAAGAAGAGAACAGCAAATTATTTTTTGCACAATAGTCTGATGAATGACTGTATATATATCTGAAGTGCCGTGAAAGTGTTGCACTTTTTGAAGAAGACAATATCATTCATTATTTTGCTACAATATCAATCATCACTTTGCTAAACATGCTGACTCTTCTCACAAGCAGTCAGTGCAAGACAGGAGGCTAGTGCTCAGAGATTAGCAACTAATTTACAGACTTAGGAAATGTTTTTCACCAACACAATTGCATTTCAAGAATCACAAACTGTGTGGAAGTGATCAGGGCTGCAGAGCCAGTGTAAAAATTACCCAGCACCAGCTCCAGAGCTCTTCTTTTCATGAACATGGCTCCAGCTCTGGAGCTCTCTTTTTTATGGCTTCAGCTTCTGTTCATTTTCACAAATTAATATTTTCATTTGTTTTGGTGTGCCTCAAGTTGCATTAGAAATGAATTATATGAAGTACACAAAACCAAGCAAATATACCAAACTTTTTAAAGTAATTTAATCTGGTAGTTTTTTACAAGCAGTGCTCTTACCATGAGAAAATCAACAAAAAAGAACAATCACAAGTTTCAACAATTCAGAGAACAATTACTAGCAGAAACATAATTCAAAATAACGGTAATATACACAAATTCTGGAAAGACAGTCACTGGTTTTGCCGTCAATGCCTGAGGACCTTTTGTTATTTATTACCACCAGAATAAAAAAATGGCTTTTTGGAAAACTACATTTGTGTCCAAGCATTTGAACACAGACCAGTCCCAATTGACCAAAGTGTTTTGCACTTGTTGCATGCCTTGCCTGTTGCAGTCTTGGTGATTCCAGCTGACAGCACTGCCCAGGCAAACCATGCAATGAGCACAAAACACATAGTTGGTTACCTCTCTCATGTGTTCTTTCAAACATGCACACATTTGCATTAACACAAATGACAAGCGTTCAAATATCCCTTTGTTCAAAAAGATATTATGACTTCTAACAAGATATTCACCTTTGACTTTTTAAAATAGCTGAAAACTTCTGATTTCTTTCTTTTGCACTCAGTCTCACAATAGGCAATGAGGAATCGCAAAGTAAGCACAATTGAACCTGCCAAGCTTAGGAGAAAATAAGAGTGGTTACTGTGCTGAAAACATAGAATTTTTCCACAGATGAAAACTTCAAGAAATATAATTTTTCCATAAATGAAAACTTCAAGAAACACATTTGTTTACACTGCTTTTTCATACCATCTTGGTAATGTACTGCTATGCAAAGCAATGCTAGTTTGCCACCACTTAGTTATAACTTTCATGTTATGCTCTGCTAGTAAATGTAATGTTTCCTAGTGAACTTTGCCAGTAATCTTGTAAACCTTGCTAGTAAGCCTAATGTTTTCTAATAAAAAATTCTACTTTGCAATGGCGTGCTGTGCATTTCACGCTTAAATCTGCAATGGTATCATATCTTAATCACACTCCCTGCTAACAGCATTACACAGCTACAAAAGCTATGGGTATTATATTAAATGCTTAATCATTATAGCTCAGTTCTTTTTAGATCGCTATACCACTACAGACCTGGTTTGATCATTCTGACTAGAAAGTAAGATGTTGGGGCAGTTAATGTTTTTCTTATTTCTACAACAGTGGTCCTCAACGATTTCACTAAAGGGAGCCAAATGCAGACCTACAATTTTGTTAAAGAGCTGCACTAAAAAATATTACCACAAGTCAATTGACATGTTTTGTTTTATTGCACTAACAAAGTCTGTAACACATAATATTAGAGGTGTTACTGAAAAACTGCTAAGAGGTTCACATAGGATGCTTGGGATCGCATGCGGCTCTTAAACAGTGTTTGAGAACCATTGTTCAACAAGTAACACCACACTTGCCACCTACGATGCCACAGCCTTAGTGATGATTCAACCAAAGAAATATCAAACGCTTGCAGATCCATTGTTGCAGTCTGGTGTCATAACTTGTAACAACCGTCTTTAGTGTGCTATAAAGAGCACTGTTTTAGGTAAATAAGTCTATTTGGCAAAACCATTAGTATCTAGGAAGTAATCTGGAGCCAGAGCTACCTCTCAAATAGCCATAGCTCCGACTCTGGTCCTAAATTTTCAACTGACCTCCGGCTCCTTATTTTTTAATTTGAGCTCTAGCTCCTGGCAAAATGCCCAGCTTTGGCACTCTGGCTTTGGATCCGCAACCCTGGAATTGATGACATGTAAAGAAATGTGAGCGACTTCAAATGCAAGCTGACTCTCCTCTTAGACATATTTTTCCAGAAGGTGACACATAACAGGCTGGCATTGTTTGGTTTAGCCTATGTGGGTGACCAGACTTTCAGCATTATTTATTGTACCAAGGCTTACCAGAGACTAAAGTTAACTGACCAACACTTTAAATGAATTGCCACAACAAAACCAACTCCATACTTTGATGCTCTGGCTACAAATGGTTACCTACAATAGCAACCCCACTAAACTAAAAGTGACTGCCTTTGCTGAGCTGTAAAATAAATTCATTTATAAAATGCAGTAAGCATCACCTCACCATGTTTTGTTTCTTGTTAAAGGATGAAACTGCTTATATTGTGGCATTTACATATCATTTTATTAGTTTACACAAAGAATCTATCCATCTGCTGCTGACCTTTCCAGCTGTCTAATTTTAGAAACCAATGCAACCCCAAAGTCAAACACTTTGCCCACCCCTGATTTAAACAAACTGGTGAAACTGGTGGAACTTATAATGCAGTACAAAAATAATACAGTACAAAAGTCTTACTCACATGAATCAGAATACCTAAAGGCCAAATTTACAGAGGGTACAACCAATATAATTGTTTAAACTATGAGTGTTTTAATGCATTTGGAATAAAATCACAGCTACAAAACAACTTATTCAAAATTATTTTGATTCTGGTTGAAATGCCCCCAGATTTTTTTACACTTCTAGCCAATCCTGGTTTTAGTCAGAAACGAAAATCTTGGCTCTGATACATCCCATTGTCTTGCATGAAATTGCTTTGTTGAACAATATATTATTCAGTGTATGATACTGAAATTTAAAAATTCACTTTGTTTAGCTCCTGCATTGTATTGTGCAGGAGCTAAACAAGTTAACATATTTAGTAAACAGTGATTAAGTAAACATATTTTAAGTAACAAACAGTGATTAAGTAGTACACATTCAAACTAATAAATGTATGCATGCATTAGTTTTCATAAGACCAGTTCATTTTATAATTAACCAAACCAAGCCAAATCCATGATCTGCTATATATGGCTTTGAAGTTTATCAATTGCGAAGCTGTACTTCATAACTCAACTGATAGAGAGTGTTGCAGTATAAACTTTTAAAGTGGCATGGTGAGAAGGAGTCCAACATAAAAGCACAGAATTTTGATAAAATTTGGTGAAAAGTGCATAGGCTCAAATCAATATGGTATGAATTAGGTTTGTTGCTTTGAAAAGTGTTGTGGATAATGGATGACATAATTCAGACACACTCTTAGATTTTGTATTGCTAACTCAAAAGTACAGAAGCACAAATGGTAAATCAAATACATAACAAACATTAACATAACATAGAAGCAATGGGTGAAGAGTTGAAGTATGTACAGATGAGCAGGTGAAGCATGGATATAGGTGAAGGAAGGAGCAAAAATAAGGATATGAGGCAGAGAGCAATACAACAAACACGACATTTCATAACAAAAGCATGCAGCAAGGGCAGAAAACAATGTTTATCCACATAAATCCTGAAGAAGGAATAGAATTACTCACAGACTAACTGCTAGTGCATTGCAATATCTTGCACTGCACATAGATACTGTAGTTTCTTGGTCTTGCATGCTAGTGTCATACATTTTTGTCACAAAAGATTCCTACATTGCAAATTTGGCTATATCCTTCCTTGAAAATCGTTGGTGTTGTTGCTTTACAAAGTTATGCTTTTGTTTTTTTTTGAAAGGCCAGAAGAATACGTATTGTTTGTTCTAGTGCAATGGTTCTTAACCTTTTCTCTACCTCATCTCCCTTTGTAATTGTCCTTCGTTTCAAACCCCCCTGACTTTAAATAAGTTGCAAAAGCAAATGTTTTTATTGATCAAACTTTCTATGTTGTAGAGCGCATTTGTGCCCCCCTGAAAATTTGTTGACACTCCCTGGGGAGGCATGCCGCCGGTTAAGAACCACTGGTTTAGTGCAGTAAAACCATCATGTGTTTACACGTTCACATTACCATCTTTTTGTCTTCACTATTTTCACTATTTTCACAGTTTCATGTCTTTTGCTGAAAGCACATGAGTTAAACAATATTATCAAAATGTCAGATATTCCTACAAAAAAGAAACACACTAAGGAACTGATTGGCAAGCTGCTGAAAGAAGACCCAGCTCTCTCTGAGTTTGATACTGGTGCTGAACAAGAGCCAATGAAGCAGAACAGAGAATCATGGATTTCTGTGGCAACCAATCCATCTGAAGATGAGGTATCCTGCACTAATAACTTGGTTTGAATATAGCATTTTATTTGGTGTTGTTCAAATTGCTTCGTTTTAGTTTATACTGCCAATACCCTTTTTTGAAATAAGTTTCTATTTAAGGAGTTTAGTTTCACTGACAATGTATGGTGTTTTTTACAACTTTTCAAGTTGTTTTTTAACCTCTGTTGTATAATTGGGTCACAAGTCACATATCTCAGCTTCAGGTGTTTACTATTTCACTTTGTTTTCATTCTCTTGGCTAAATCACACGGCATGCATTGCTCCGGGCAAGCACTGCTTTTCTAATCCGAGTACTGACTCTGCACTTCGATATTGACAAGTATACAGTAATGGCATATCTCTTAAGCATTACACAGTGCAGTTGCCGTTTGTTTTATTACTGCAAGTTTTGTTAATAGGCCCCAAGGACAAAAACGATGCTCGCAGAAGATTTTTGTGGAATAGCTATGGTTTCTCTTTAACCTTTTTCCTCTACCGCAGTAAGCAAGCGATGTCCATACATAAAATCTAAAACGTTTAAACTGCCGATGAGCACAGAGATCAACATATGAATAGCTGAACTTAATTTTCTTCAGGGTTCCTACGGAGTCTTCTTGAAAAGTATTGATGGTTATTTTCCAGTCTGGAAAAAAAGTTTTTTGGTCTGTTAGTATGGAAAATAGAAATATTTTTCCAGACTTCATCTTCTGACATGTATTCTGATAATATTTTTTCTGATATTTTTGATAAGATTATGGTAATAATTTCACTTTCATCGTGTTACTATTATAGTGCCTGTGTTCGACCTGGCCATGTCAATCGGAAAAGTTAAGTCTGGAAATCCTCCAGAAATAGTATGGAAATCTTTATTCAAAATTGCCTAGGAATTCTGTTTATTACCCAAGCACTGAAAATGTTCTGTAGAAAATAGGTCTGATACGCACGAGTTAAGCGTCTAAGAGAGTTCTTTGCAGAGAAAGCTAATAGCTCAGTGGCGGATTCAGTGGGAGGGGGCTGTTTGGGGCAACGCCCCTTTGATATCACTGCGCCCATTTTTGGTGCTTATCGAAGTAGAAACCGAGATTAAAAAACACTCTAAGTATAATTTGAACGATGCTTTTACACTCTGATTTGATCCACCCTGTATTGTACATTTCAAAAATACAAAAAACGTACGGTGCATTCTGAAAACCACCATTTCAAAATCAACCAAAAAGCGTCAGGCTATAGGCTACGTACGACAACTTGCACTGCACTATCGCCGAAAGTGGTTCAGGCAATGCAACTTGAGTTGTATAAATTTAACACTTCATACTACTTGCTAATACTGTATTTGCAATTTACATACCCTAAAATAGCAAACCTGATACAAATACTTTACTCGTTTGCAGGGCCCTGGGCTGTTTTAAAGGGGGCTCTTGTGAAAAGTTTGATGTTTGATGTCATACAAATTAGTACTACACGCAGGACCGGATTNAACTGATGTGANGCCCTAGNCTAATCCACTTGTGAGGACCCCTCAACCATTGTTGCGAGGAAAAAAATGGAAANCGTCAATCAATTTGCGAAAATCGGAAAATTACGCTCTGAAAGTACGGTCATTAAAAAGCTCTCAATCATTACTGAAGTGCCCACGATCACTGCGTTTG
>JGI24158J21664_10008186_pt1 | contig 13899 bp, 9 predicted proteins | sample Ectturendosymbi3_FD_21664 | JGI IMG/M metagenome (IMG submission 21664) | reverse complement strand
ATATCTGATTGTGGGTCGCACAATAAAACTTGCATTAAAAGTGGGTCGCGAACGTTTGGTCATATCTCATTGTGGGTCGCACAATAAAACTTGCATTTAAAGTGGGTCGCGAACTGAAAAAGGTTGGGAAGCACTGATCTAAGCAATCTCAGTGAACTTTGGAATTTTCGTGATCAAACAAGCAAACAAGGATTTAAATGCCAGAAAGTGTTGAAAGGTTTGGAAACAAATGAACAATCATTTTCCGATAGAAATAACTTGCAACAGAAGCAATATAATCCTGAATCGATTTTTGAATATACCAACCATGATCTCAGAACCTTCTGACTGTTTTATCTCCTACTTTTATAACTCGAATCATCGACTGGAAAGGTTCTTCTTTATTCCGGTATCTTTCTCGTCCCGCTTTGACTAACTCAAAACTTATATCATGGTTTATTGGTTCTGGCCAACTAGCTACATGACATATCATGCGGTAAAATCGTTATAACATCGCTTCCAACTTCGGTTGCATATGCTTGCTTATATTGTTCTCAACATCTGCTTTGACCAATAAGAACTTGCAGCATGATCACCGCAGTTCAATTTGCAATGCACTGATGATGATAACAGGAGCAATCGAAACGTTTGCAGTATGTCCTTTGTGTCGTTTTCATTGGCCGTGATTTTCATTATAATGCTTCTTCATTATTTCTAATTTAGCCAAGCGTTGTTTCTTCCTCATCTTCCGGTATTGATTTACTGGTGCTAGCTCTGCTAACCTCGTACATCTCGTTAGGTGGAATGGTGTGCGAAGAGATGTTTACGAACTTCACTATGATGCCCTCATTCTTTTTCAATTCCTTTTCCCCAGCTTTTTTCTGAAATAATATCCACTTTCTTTCGCTCGCTTCATTTGCAGGTTGAAATGCTTCACAGATAGTAAAAATTTAACCTAACTGAACGGTGTATCAACTGCAAACCAAAATCTTGATCTATTTCGTGTACTCTGCTTGCATGCAAGCACCGAACGACTTCACAAAGCATAAGTCATATCGGTATATCACAGAGCTCCTTTGTGACGAATGCGATTGAGACCTAATCACAGTTAACAGTGATAGCCATACGTGACAATCCACTTATTGCGGGTCAAGCAAAGTGAATTAAGCGTGTAAAACCCTGGCTAAAGTACAGTATTTGTGTGTTTTAAGTGAATGCGTTCAACAGAATTACGAAGAAAACAATTTGAATTTAGGAAACAAAGATTTAAGAAACCGCGAAAACCTTTGTACTCAGAATATTTTTGAAAGTGCAGAATATTTTCTACAATCTACAGTTTCAGGCCAACTTTTGCCGTCCCTGGATAAATCCAGAATGTCCAAATGGCTGCTACGCCACTGATGCTTTCACAAACCTTTTGCTACTGGGAGAAGCAGCAATCTGCTGACAGTAATACAAAGGCCAGTTCCATCTCACACTGAAATGCACGAAAGATAAATCTTCCCATTTCTAGGACTGTTTCTTAGTTTCGAAATGAACTGTAACACCACGACCGCGGTCTGACGAAATTTCACGCTGGATCCGAGCAACTACAGTACTGGTGTGGGTCGTCATAAGCAACTCTAGTTACCCAACCGTCAAAAACAACAACACAGCTTATCATGCATTTGGGAAATATTGAATGCTGGCTAAACGGTATTTAAATTATCGTTTAAAATATTGCTGGCTGAAAGTTATTTACTGCATATGTCAACCAAACGAAGTTGAACGGGAAATTAAGAAAAAAACTGGAGAGGCAAACAAAGGGCCAAGCAAAATTCTATGGGGGCCATGGCCCACCCATAACAGTGCGAGGCGGGAGCGGGTAAGATCTCTCAAATTCCTGCGGATGCGGGCGGATTTAAAATTTGCGGGTGCGGTGCGGGAGTGGACAAAAATTCAACTCGCGCAAGACTCTAGTAGACAGCAACGTGCTTGTCACTGACAAGGAAGCAGAGTCTTTATAAAAAAAAGTGAAATAAGTGAAAGCAGTTCACATGGTAGCAAGTGCTACCTTCAGGATTTTATGCAATGCAACAATCTTGAAGTGCGTATCTGCAAAACAGCAACAACACCTGTTGATGCAAGAAACAAAAAATATCTGAAGCACAACCAACACAGTGGCTAAGTTCATACGTTTAGCCACGTTGTTCAGTGCCAAACCGTCAGATTACCAATGTATTTTGTCGCGTTTCTACGTGTAATGTTTTGAGATTGTCGCTGAGGAGGCAATGGCGATGTTACCCTGTTTATACATATCAAACCTGCGTTGCCGTCAGCCGGAAATGATATATAGGTCGTGCTGACAGTCAAACCGCTAAAAATCCATCAAAGTTGCCACAGCATTAGGGATGTGCATTATGGCTCATTTAGAAGTTCTGGAATATTCCGGAATTTTATTTTGAATCCAGAATATCGAATCCTATTCCGGAATATCTTTATTAAATAAAATAACCAAAAAATCGGTAATTAATTGATTAATTCCCGAGGGGATATATTTTTTTAGGCCATAATTTTCAAAACACAAACGCTAGAAGACCAACCAGGGCTTTAAAGATGCAGATTTTCACTTAGTATTTTTTAAAGAAAGAAACAAACAATTACCTGTTTGGGTTGGGGCCCAATGACGTCATCCTAAAACCTTAAACCTACCCAAATTATGACGTCACCCATAAACAACGCAAATCCAAAACTTCCCAACTTTCTTTTTAGTGGAAACTTTAAGACTTTGTGCATATTTAGAGGGTTTGAACAGCTTTTGTAGCGGCTGGCGAGTTGTGGTCAACCGTGTCCCTGACACGATCGTGGCTTCTGCGGCCTCAAAGTTTTTTTAGCTCATCACAACACTGCGGTGCCGTGAGCTTGCGGAATGTTTCATTCTCTTAATTAGAAACGCAGGGAGTGCCACTGTGAAATTTACTGCGACTCTCAAAACTTATTGAAACCGACTTTGCAACTTTTCACGTTTATTTGATCCAAATTTATTTCGAATCAAAATTTCGAAAAAACTCTGATTTTTGGATTCGAATACTGAGGGATTCGAATCCATAGGATTCGATAGTCCGTAAGATGCATCCCTACACAGCATAACCAACATGCTTTGCATCAACAAAACAAATGTGATGGTACAACAAAGTTGACTTGTCACAGCAACACTGCTATTCGCTGTTTCCAAAGCAAAAGCAGGATGAAAAACAAGTTTACAAATGAAAGAAAGGGAGGTTTGAGGGACTTCATTCTTTCCTGTGCTCAGCTGGAGGTAGCACGGTGCGCTCCTTTTTTATCTCTATTTGTCTCGTGTTATCAATCCGACACGCTCACCCAATATTTGTCATTCTATCCGTGTCCAGCAAATGTCTGACGGAAGTACGTATAGTGGAAACGTCGTACACGCAAGCAAAGCGTAATTGAGCAAACAAACGGTTGCCTCCCTTATTTTCGTTATACTGCAGCCCGCTTTTTTATCCGCATCTTTTTTCAGACCAGCCATGAATGAGAAGTTGGATAAACACGATTTTACCGGAGAAACACCGTGGAGACTTCGATTGTCACTGGCGAAAACAAAAATGAAAATATTTTCAGTGCTTCTGTGCCCAATGATGCACCGACTGGAACAGGGTCTGCTCATAGCCAACCTTTCAAAAACACTAAAAAATGTTTGTTTTCTAAATATATCTTGATGGTATATAGTATATGTAAATACATTCTGATGGTATATACCAGAGGCGTGCAACCAGGCCTGTAACCAGCTTGGGACACCAGGGAGGGCAGAGTTTTTTGAGAGGGGCCACATTTTTTAAACCATGTCCAACACATTTTTCCAGGGGGGGCTCGCCCTCCTAGTTACGGGCCTGCATGCGACACTGCCGGGCCAAATGCACATAACCAGATTGGTCCACGGGCCACAGCTGCATGTGTCAAGTTCTGCGTGGTAGATAACTCGCTGGCCACCCACGGAAGATTGGCATACCCTTTTAAAATCTGGACCTTTCCACGGGCCACAAAACTTCAGCTCCCTGGCCACGGGTTGCACACCCCTGCTATAGATATTGGCCGAGCGGCGTCAAGACTTCTGAAGTTTAGACCCTGCCAGCTGCTACAACACGATCGGAAAATGTTTAAATAATTTATAAAAATGTAAAGTATGACCTTTTCGATGGTAATTTTCAAAAGGTGATTTACAGTCGGATCTGAGTTGAGCAGCTTGCCTAAAACTGCTGTTTTTCGTACTGATGTTAGATTGAAGTTTTGGTATTAGTGGGCAAAGGTAAATCTAAATTGTTTTGCCAAATAAAGTTTACTCTCACTTTTTGTACTGCATGTTAAAAACTGGTCACACTGTTTCTTGCGAAAACTACAATTAACGTATAGTCTCAGTTCTCTCATGGATAAGTCAGAACTAGGAGCTCATTAAAATCCATACTCTTTGATGTCTTATTACTAGGGCAACCAAATCCAATAAAGTCAAAAATTTTCTGCCTTCTTAAAAGTTTATGAAACGTCCACAAACCAAATTTCACAATGATACCATGAGGCACTCCAAAGGTAAGGTCAAAATTTCTCGTTAGGTCTAAATTTTCTTGCAGCAGAGTTTATTTCTCGTTATCGATATTTTATTAAAGTTACAGCGACAGATTTTGCTGTTTTTGCGAATTTAGTTGCAATTCTGAAATATTAATGGGTTTGTTGCGACTTCTGACGGAATAATGGTGTTTAGCCCACTACTGGATGATTGAATATTAAGTAGACAACGCAAGAAACGTGGTCTTACAGTACTTGGTTTGGCAAATGCTCAATCCATTATGCATGTAGTGTTTTAACAATCCATTATGCATGCATAGTGTTTTAACTTTATATTCGCAGACTTGACCCTTCTGTAGCTATTAATGTATGTTTATCAACATATCATGCCTAAAGTTAAACAACCAAATTCTTCACCAGTTCGAAGTATACTGTACGAATATGCTTCTGAGTTTACCTCAACGCCTAAGGGTGGTATTTTGCAAATTCTGTGTCTGCTTAATGCGAGGTGACAAAAGGTTTATGGTGGAAGCACATCGCCGCAGTGCAAAGCATCAACCACGTTCGTTTCTTGAAACTGAAAGTAGCCAGACATTTTTAAAACATGCTATACCGGATTTTGCAGATAAATTACTTTTTGTTTCATTTCAACAGAACAAACGTATCGGTTTGTTTTCTAATACTGTATATGAACATGCTTTGTATTCCGCATTTCAGTTGAAAACGCAGAAAATTGATCGGTCAAAATAAAGTTAAGATTATGATGTGAAAATTTTAAGCTTTTGGGTCAAAACAATTGGTTGCCCTACTTGTTACCTGATGTGAAACAACACCCCGCTGCATGACAAAATTCAATCCGAGGTCGTATAGGTTTGACAGTTACGTAACCTCTGGGTAAAATAGGTCATACCTTGACGGATATTGTCCTCAGTCCTTGTAAATATTTTAAGTCAGTTTGGTTGTGCAAATGGCTTGATATTATATTAAGGTAGTAGCATTCTGTTTACGTACAAAAGTGAACTGTGGGACCCATCTTAAAAATGCTGACTAATATCCCAGCTATACTGTTGTGAGGAGTGTGACAGTTGCGTGCAAGCATTGTTTAAATTTGTGTCGCGCGAGGAACAGTCATCACGTTGAGAAGAAAGTTGCAACTTCGCCACCTGCACCCGAACACAAGTTATTCCCGACGTAAACGATGCACGGTGCAATAACATACTGGGTGTAAGGTCTGTTACGATACAAAAATCATGAGTAAGCATATCAGAATATTAACATGAAAGATTGTAAGATGGACACAAGCAAGCTTGCATCCTCTGAACAGGGTTTTCAACGTGCAGTTGATCGGTTTTCAGCTGCGTGCGACGAAGCGGTAATGAAGATTAGCACTAAAACACCGAGGTATTATGCCTCTTCAAAAACCCAAGCCAGTGCATGCTGCAGTACACTGCAGCAGGTCGAAAAGTTCAAGTAGCCTACCTCAGGGTGCTATTCACGAGTGACGGAAAGCGGGCTGATGAAGCAAACGCAGTACTACATGAGCTGTATCGCTCTGTACTCACGAAACGGGTCTTTCAACCACCACAGAGCTGTCAGTTTTTAATCCGGTGTTCGTTCAGATCTGCACCTATGGTCATGAATCTTCGGCAATTACAGAAAGAGTGTCTCAAGCACAAGCGGCAGAGATCGCCTTAAGGAGTCCATCGCGTGATGCAAGTAAGTGCGTAGCTGTGAAATTGGTAAATACCTGAATGTCAGGCCAACGCTCCGAGTAGAGAGATCTCAGCTGAGATGGTGCGGGCCACGTGACCAAGGAAAGATCGGCGACGCAAGTCCTGTTGTTGGCTGCACCCACGAGAATGTGGCTCAAGTCAACCAAGCACCAGGTGGTGTGATTACATCTCTTGATTCTCATCGAAAACACTATAAACATACATAAAATCAACGAACTGTTTCTAATAATTTCGTGTTTTAGTTTGTGAGAGTTGATCAGTAAGACTCACTTGAAAGTTAGGGTAAAAGGAGACAGACATTTCATTTATGTGCTTTGTTAATTGTACATTGTGGTAATTGAGTATGGTACCTACTTCACATTAGTAGAGTCCAGTAAGTACAGAAAAGCTTTTGTTATTGATTTTAAAAACAGTTTTGGATGAACACAATCCGCCGTACTGTTTGTTGCATATATGTGTAGTTGAACAGACAATGCTGTGAGACTTACGGCATAGTCATAATATAAATAATATGATACATGCCAGTGCCACACACATACGCCTTCAAAGAAAGCAGCTTCAGGCGTACCTCACCTAGGTATGAGGTTCCTTGTTGACAGCAACGACTACAATGTGAATGGAACGGTGAGGCAGATACTCAATACCGAACCAGGTGGCTTCTGACAATGTTCTTGCACAGCCATGCGTACTTTTTTTAGTGGGATTTAAGAACCAATTTTTTTTTCAAGTCTATGGCAACTTGGTAGAGGAAAATAAAATGTACCAACAGCTACAGAAAATTTATAGGGAGAAAGTTTGTCGCACAAAAATTTTTCGGGCAAAATTAGAAAAATACCCTTTCCACTCCAAAAAATTGCCTGCTCCTACACCTATGTCTGCACCGCTTTCACGTGGGTGTAGCCAGGACTTGCTTCGTCAATCTTTCATGGAGCATTCTGGACACATGTCCGAACCAACGTAGCTGGGATCTCTCCATTGGGAGAAGTGGCTCAACATTCACGGCTTTACGAACTTCACAGGATTTGAGCACTTTGTCGCCATGTGTCACACTGTGAACTCTTCGCAAAAATCCCGTCTCTGCCGCTTGCCCTTGGGATATTGGTCGTTACCGAAGAGTCGTGAGGTTCGGAACAAAGACGGGTTTAAAAATGGACAGCTATGCCGTGTTTGAAAGCTCCCGGTGAGGTTTCCTATTTGTGTCAAAACAATTGCTATAAAGAACCTCATTCGTAAAGCAACGGCTTCTGCTTGCATGACCTGCGTAGTCGAGAAGCGGTGATTTGACAACGGAATCACTTAAACCCCAATATCTTCATGTGATGTACTTATCTCTGTGCAAACTTTTCTTTGACACTGCCTGCATGAAGATTGACGTAAACTTGTTGACGTCACTGAATGCGTTATCGAACGACTAAACTTCCATTTCACAAACAAACTTAATCAGGCGCTAAGTCAAGTTATCTTACCATTGACACAGATGAATTAAGGTAGGACACACATCGCTGCATAGACGTTTAACGTTGCACTGCAAACACAAGCGGAATCAAACAAGGGCCGGCGGCAGACATAAAACTCACCACACAGTGACAAAAGAAGTATGTAAACATGCTGAAGAGCCAGACAAGGTCGGTAAACGCCAGGACCGCGCAATGCTGTTGAAATGACGGCAAAGGCATATGAAAACATTGCGTTGGCACCGCAAGAACCGTGAAACAAGCTCGCAATTGCGTTGACGCAGCAAGCGATAAAAAAAGACGAAGTAATAAGCCAGCACCACGAACTGCAACCTGACGTTCAGCACCACGACCAGCGCAGAGCCGAAAAAATTACGAAAGATCAGACTGGCACGAAAATCAGCGTTTCACACTTTGAAAACGTCGTCCAAACGAGATTTCAAACAACGTACCAGGAATTTCTTTTAAAAAACGCGTTTCTGTTTTAACATGCACCGCTGAAGCTTCGCGTTTGAGATGGTGTTCGCGTTCAAACTTTAAATACAGTTGAAAGCGACGTGTGCAAGCCAAGTAAAAAGGGATATAATACGCAAAGCATCGCTGGTAGAAAAGAACTCAAGTACTACATCTGGTTAAAATAGAAAGGAGAAAAGATGTTGTAATTGCATCGAAGTCAAGTCAAAGGAGATGCTGACTAATGCACAGTGTCACGCACCACGCACGTATCTCATGCTCGCCTGGTGCAGGGTCTTGGCAGCAAAGAGATAGAAACGATGTGTTTGGTTCTGCCAAGGCAAGCCTTCGTAATGAGTGTCTCTTGGGAGGTCGTGGCAGCGTGCAAGGCATCAGCATGCCGCGTCATCCCAGCAAGGTGATGTAAACCAGTTCCTTCCTTGAATACGTAAAGCAAGAAGCTGCTTTTCAAGCGAACGGTTCTCGTCCTGAGAAAGGTCACTCTCTTCGCCAGTGAATGCGCCAACGCGAGACGTGCGCCGACGCCCACCTAAACATACCGCACGTTGTGTCAACGTTTGATATCCACTCGCACTCAAACGGTAGCAACGGCGAAAACGATGAGACTAGTCAAGCGTGACGCTGACGACCAACGTGAAGTTGACCGAAGCGCATTTTTTTCATAGTTGCTGCTCCAGCACTACTCGCACTGACGCGAACAAAACGCCGGGGATCTCAGCAGCTGGCCAAGCAACGTTTGCGACTAACCATCACCAACACGACCAACTGCAAACGGCTCTGATTTCGCAACACGCGCTTGTACGTAAATGCGTTGAAAACAGCGAGCAGGCGCGGCAGCCGAATTAAGTCCACTGACCTCTGCGGGTGACCGAATAGCCGCCTTTCGTGCTTGTTTCGGCCACGGCGTCTGTGCGTTGCAGGGTGAGAGCCGCCCACGTGGCACGCTTGACCGAGCTCAGCATGGGCACCGCCCGCACTACTTCCGAGCACAACCTCGCTTCGCCGGAACACACGTAATCCGACACGTATTCGACGTCACGCTGAAGTTGCGAAGCTCCCTGCACGCTGCGCGACACACAAAAGCAAGGTCGCAAAAAAACTGATGTGTATCAGAGACGGACGCTCAATTGTAAGTGACAGGTACAACACAGCACAGTCACCACAAAGGAGCTGAACTAACTGGATGGCACAATGTGCCAGATCACACGGATAAATATTCTCAAATTTTCACATAGTGGCAGCTGCGGTTTCCTTACAGTCATTGTGTTGGCACACGTTTATCAACAAAAGAAGCTGGTTTTTGATCAACACACCGCGGAACCGTCAACGTTTCTATGCATCGGTATAATTGGAATAGAAGACCCCGGTCTTTAAAGAGCAATTCCGCCTTCAAATCATGTTTGCAGAAAACACAAAAACAGCCACAGTAACAAATAACCGTAAACATATCGCTTGTGGGCAAAGATCACTGTCGAATGTAAGACGACCACTTGAAAAACATCACTGCTCGCGAACGTCAGCTTGTAAGTTTTGCCGGGCTAGATTGGAGGTAAACACAACAATACGCGTAAACAAAGATGTTTGTGCCGGCGTTTGTGTTCGTTATAACGTAGAAATGCTTATCTTGTTTTGCTCTGACGTTTCACTGCAATTTCGACTTCTGCAGTATAAGAAAAAATCAAACGTACGCAAACCGGAAAGATTTGTTACTTTTTTTTACAATTGATCAAACAAACATCTTTCCAGGTTTTGCAACGTTCCCCTGATTGATGACTTCAAAAGCCAATTCTGAACCAAACACGACCTCGTGTTTGTCAATGGAACACGATGCATCGCAGTGCAAACACGTTTATCACTTCTGATGGGGTATAGACAAGTTCATTACGGTCGCGTCACATTGAGAAAAACAACTTGGAAACCTGAAGGGCATGACGTAAGCTATATGCATGCGAACAACATGAAGACAGTCCGCTGTGCAGTTGTTGCAGCCGCAAGTTCGGTCAGACCAGACTTTTCGTTTCCATACCCGTGCTTGTAGGATGCTACACGAATTAGGACCAAATAAACACCAAGTAATAAAGATAAACAAGGCTTCCACCTGAATTATCACACGTTGTATACGCTACTCAAAAGCTAACAGTTAACAACAAATTAACGGGATCAAGCGATGAAACTGGAAATGTCAGCCGAGCTTTGCGTAGCATGGTCATAAAATTATTGCCATGTTAGTTTACTTGGCTCGTGTTGCTTCGTTTACTCTTAGCTTAACCACATCTGGCGCAATCCTTGTTGCCAACGGTTGACCGGCAGAGTTCAGTGTGAGCATGGTGACTATTTTTAGCGAAGATATGATCGCTTACCCCCTATTTTTCCGTGCATTAATGCAAATCCTACGTCATAATATCTCGAACTTGAATCTCGCCGCAATAGTAATTAAATTTTTGCTTTAGCACGAAGTACTAACGTTCTGTTTCGCTGCATGCAGTACATTGTTTTGCAAACATAGAAAGAATTTCGGATCGTATCGCAGGAAAGCGCCTGTTGTAAGGCATTTGAGTAGTGGCGCATCTTGATTCTCGTGCCGCTCAGCAGCTGCTTATGTTTCCGTCTACACTTCCTACACTGGCAGGCATTAGTTCGGTCGGCTGATGATCCGCTTCTAATTTGATAATTGACTTTAATGATTGCGACTCGCGATGCATACCTTTGGGCATTGGGTTTTATTATCACGTGAGCAAGCAGTGTTTTGAAGTTAGAGTCCTGGTTGTGTTTAGGAGTTATGGCTTCTGATGTAAGCGATAGCTTTTCGGAAGTCAATGCACTTCTGGGTGAACGAAACCGCGACATTTGAAAAGTTACCAAAAATAAACCACGGAAGTACCTACTGCCCATTAACCATCCACAGTGCTATATTGTATAAACAGTCTTTTGTTAAAGTTTCTTTCATAAAACTTCATTCGAGCGAAAATTTTTACTAATGACAGGTCCATGGCCCATGGCTACATTTGCAATGACAACAAAATCATTGCTTTGAGGGAGATTTTGTTTAGCGTCAGTAGTTTTGTTCCACTTTTAGTTTTTGACAGATGTAATGCGTAAAAGCTTCGAAAACCTAACTGCTCAGTGTCTTTCACCAGTGCAACGCAAATGACACACGATTTCGTCCCACCTGAAGCGAATTCTGTTTTCAACGATGTAGTTAACAGTGGCTTCCAGAAGCGCCGAAACAGCTGGAGGCACAGCGGTCAGCTGGCAACGAGGACTTAGAACGCACACCGCTGAGCAGAGAGGGACCAGCACCGTTTGAACCGACCGTTCCATGTAAGGACTTGGTGAGCTGTGGTCTGCAAATAGACGAAGCGTCATGTCTTATGCAACAGCTCGACACCAGTGAGCGCCAAACAACGCACACAACTCAGCGACTGTGCGAGAGGAGCTTCGTCGTCAGCGGAAAGTGACGCCGGTCAGGCTCACAACCAATGTTCCCTCTAAGATGCGCAACTGCGCAGCACCACCAGACCACTTGCGCAGTGAAATCTCATTCTCGTGCACTTGCAACATTTCAAATTTCATATCATACATACTGTATATATCGCATAGACCTTTTACCGCTTGAAACGCTTCACTAGTTGTGTGTTCACATGGTTGCGCAATTGCATGCGCACTGAAACGAACATTTGCTCAGTGTAAAAATTCCTTAGAGGGAACACTGCCCACAACCTAGTGGTCACGAGTGGTCCATACACCATATTGCGTTTGCACTGAAGTCCATATTCCGACGGAGCAATCTTGAGATCTGTTGTACGTCCGACATGCATAGATCAGGTGTGGTCAACCGGTCAGCCGCATCACACACATTGGCACACATGAACACCACCCCATCTCTTCCTCACTTACACACAAGCCTTTGCTTAGCTAGATTTATTGTAATATCACACACCAACATGACAATGGCAGAATTTTACAAGCCATTTAGTGTTATGCATGCTATTTAGTGGGACTTCTGGTAACTACGTCAGAGTCGCATGAAACCGGGCAGAGCCGCAGGTTGGCCATCCCTGCTACAGATGCTGAACTAGCAGGGCATGCACATAAACTTGAAGTGGAACTGCAGAGGTTGTGTGGGAGTGGCTTTTCTCTGTTTGCTGTGTGCATGCTTGCCAAGCCTTACCACTTTGGAGTGAATTGACCAACAACACTTTGTGAAAACAGAGATGGGGTACATTTCTTTACCTTCCATTTTGAATGCCACAATAGGTTTAACAAGTGATTGTGTAATTCTGAAAATGGTGATGTTGCATGATGCAATAAAAACAATTCAGAATAGGGTTTGTGTGTTTTTCTTAAAAGAAAAACTTGTTTCTTTTTAAAAAAAAACCACAGAACCTGGGATTAAAAAAACAGGTGGGTTGTTGTTTTTTGAAAAAAGCAGGTTTTTCTCAACCCTGGTTTTGGCTGCTGTTACTTTTTCTCGTTAAGCACCTGCGCATAGAATTTCAAAGCAAAAAATTAATATTTTTTCTTTCCACCCCTAAATATGCAGTCGTATTTTGAAAGCAATGTTTCCAACAATCATTTTTGTCAGGATTTGTGATTTTATGAGATAAGTGCAGAAAAACGTTAAGATAAATTTATATACTATCATCGCGAATAACCTTGCAAAAACTTAACATCATCATCTGAATAATTTCGCAAGTTAACAAGTCGTCACATTGTAAACGTGAAAAACCACTAACAAACGCAAATCTACGATTCAAACAAAAGAAGCCAAAATGGGTGTAGTTGTCGTCTTACCCAAATACTCTCCCAGGAGATGTATCTGGACAATCAGTACTCATAAAGATTCGGTTCGCTTTCTTGTGCTTCACGTCCAACATTTTGATTTCACATGCGCTGCGTCGTGATTTTGTTTGCCCTAGTTTACTTACACTCTGCGCTTGCTCTTTACACAGAGCTGACATGATTTGTGACAGCGCAACACGGCATCAACGAAAGCGAAGTTACCAACCAACTTCAGAGCTGTTTGCGTTTCAGTAGTAACAATTAATGGTTAGTGATTAATAACACTCGAGCTAATACTGCCATTGAAACAGTATCTTTCGATGCAAACTCTTCTCGCATTGAGTAGAACAAACTAAAGCTGTTTTCAATGTGCAACCAATCCCTTGCTCTTTTTTGGGGTGGTGAGCCCGATCAAGACATCCACTCGTTTATCATATTCCGCAAATCACTTAAGCATTGGAATCGATAATTATCATCAAAGCAACCGCAAGTCACTTGCGTACAGAAATAAATCCACCTTTTTGTGGCGGCGGAGGCAGATGTGTCTGTGATCCACTTTGTAATGACATCTTGTAAAGCCATTTTGAAAAACCACGCCCTGACAAGACAGTGGGCAATGTACGATTTTACTGAACGTCCTGGGTTGGCTTCTTTTGAAACGTGAATGCTATTCAAATATTAGCCTTTAACTGTCTTACCGCCGGATAATTTTTTACAAAAAGAACTAAATGGCCTGAAAGAGACACAAACCGTAAGGCGATTTATGCACACATTAGCTATATGTGTTCTGTGGGACCGTATTGTCATTTCCTCCACAACTCATAGCCACCAAATAGGCCATTTTTTCCCAATTTTTTGGTGGTTCTTTGTGTGTAGTAACTTAGTTCACTACTTCTTCCAGATTTTTCGATTCTGGG
>JGI24158J21664_10008184_pt1 | contig 13906 bp, 8 predicted proteins | sample Ectturendosymbi3_FD_21664 | JGI IMG/M metagenome (IMG submission 21664) | reverse complement strand
GACAACATTGTTTGTTGGCTTTCTAGTTTTTTTCCACTGTAAAACGTGTAGATTTTAGACTAAATAATTGAATGTACCTCCCTGTTGAACCCGGCCGATTAATCGAGGGGCCGGTTAATCGGGGGCCGGAAAATCGAGGATGCACTGTAATCAAATCCAACCCAAATCTGGTTAAGCAAAAATGATAACATCCAAATCCATCAATATATTGGAATGTCGCAAGATCTAAATCCAAATCCAAGCACATGTTCATCTCTGGTCATTTTCCTGTATTGGGCATGCGAAAGACAAGGAAGTATATTTCTTGTGTTGTGATCGGAAAGCTCGAGCGGCAAGTGCGCAAAGCTTCACACTGTGGCAGCAAGCAACAATAGAGATCACCCGATGAGATCACTCTGTTATTGCTTGTTTGCAGTGGCGCAGGAGCACAACCTGCCGCCCCTGGCCCTAGCAAAAAATGCCGCCCCTTGGTGCGGGCAGTGAGTCACATTTATGACGTCATCGTGCTCAGTCAACCATGGTATGATCTTTCGTTTTTTGAAGACCTTTTCGCAAGAACTTTCGCCAAATTTAGCGTAAATTGTCGACTGCTTAACCTCCCCGAACGCCATGCCGCGGGGCCCATCGCACAACTGCAGCTAGTAATAGCTACAACGTGATGATATCACCATATCAGCAGAGTATTCGAACAAGTAACAACTACTATAAACAGAAAACCTTGAGTAGGACTGTTTCCAAACTAAAAAAAGATTATAAGGCAGCAACAAATTAAGAAACATGAACGCAAAAACCAACGATTTTGTAGCATTTACTCAACAATTAGTATTTTGGAACAAGCACAAGATTTGTAGCGGGCGGGAGTTGTATGACCAAAGTCACCATTACTCAACTCCCAAGACGATCAACACCCAAGCAAAAATTTTCTATATTGAATGACAGGACACCGAAACGCAAACAAAAAAGAAGAAATTAACGAAGGGGAAATGCAAATAGCAAGTGTGTCTAGGAAGAAAATCACTAAAAGACTTAATCTACATTTAGACAATTGACCGATATACTTGACCACAACAACTGTAGTCCTAATCGTTTTGAAAAAAACTCTTTTCGCGCTTTTGTCAACAGACAAGAAATGCAGTGCGCTACGCCAGTCCCAAGCCAAACGAATTAAAAAAGTTATCGAAGTTTTTGCAACAAATTTAGAATGATCACTACCCAATCGAAACAACTTACAGCAAAAACACTACATCCCACACTCCAGTTTTGAGTATAATAACCAATATCTCAAAATTCTATACCCATTCTTAAGTGTTTTGTAGGATTATTTCTTTAGAAAGACTTCTTCGCAATTTTTTCGTGCTGTCATCAACTGGCGGTGACCAAAAGGATCTTTGTGTTGATACTTCTCTGGCCCTGCTTTGACTACTTCAACTCTCAAACTATGATCTATCACTATCGCATCAGGCCGAGGTTCAGAGGGCGACATTCTTTCTGCTTTTGTGCCTCAATTGCCACGTTGTATCGTCTATTTGGTTTATTTCTGCTGTATAGAGAACCGCCTGATATGCTGTAGCTCAGGAGTTCCCAACTTGGGTACATGTACCCCTAGGGGCACATTTGCCTACCTGAAGGGTTACATTTAAGGTCCAGGATACATTCTGTTTTTAGTAGCTTTGAGACAAAATCGGAGTCTACCTAGTTCTAAAATCTAAAAGTTTTATTAAAAATTCAGTGGATTTCTGTTATTTTACTCAGCTTTTTTGTCATAAGAAATTTTAGGGGTACATGCTCGTGGGCTTAACCCCCCCAAACAAAGCTCCATGCCCCCCCAAGTTGAAACGTGAAACACTATAAATAAGTGGAGTTTTGGTTAAGTTTATGATGTCAAGCCCCCCCCGGACAAACGAAAAGCCCCCCCGCAAAACTGCAAAGCCCCCTATTGAAAACCTTCTGGCGACGGTTCTGCTCATGTGTCGAAATGGTGAAGGGATACATTGTCAGAGAAAGGTTGGGAACTGCTGTAGCTTGTGCGACATTAAAGAGCAGGCAGGGGCAAAGGTGAAACGCGAGAACAATCTACAAGGAGATAGAAGTTTTAACGATTTGCAAAATATGCTATTTCTGGTCTCTTCCCTTGCCCAAGTTGCAAAAGAGCAAATGACGGTGCTCGGCCGGTTCGGCGTTCATATCTTATAACTTTCTGGGTCGAGGTAATTGTTAATAAAGTTTACATGTCGCAAGCGACTTTTTTTGTGGGGGTTGCTGCATACATTCAATATTGTATTTAAAATATGTGCCCCCTTGTGACTTTTGGCCTCCCTGCTGCGAAATCTTGGCTGGGGCCTAACTGTAGTAAACGTTACTGCGATTAGTTGAGTGAAATTTAGCTCATTTGGACGACATAACACTAAAAACAATTGGTACACGATGCTTTTCATTACTGCGTGCCCAGCGTTGCAACACAGCGCTCACATTTTCTCAACAAAACCTGCGAACATTAGCGCCCTAAGATAAACAGCCTTTTAGTCATCTATTAAAACATTCTCCACCGAACGAGGAAAAGTATTATTCAAGTAAGCAGCTTGCCTTTGCCATCAATAAAGCACAGAACTATAGCTTAACTGCAGTACAGCTTTCTAAATAGCTCTGACAACTAGTCAAAAAAGCCCAGCTGCAACTGTGGCGGCTGAACCAGGGTTTCTGAAACATGCCCTCGGCCCACCTTGGGGGCCACAGAGTGGTTCTCTGGGGCCCGCGAGCAGAGGCCTTCACTAGGTAGCTTTGCTGTGATATAACATAATTTATCCAAGTGTCACGATATATTAAGTAATCGCCAGTTAAACTTAGAAGGGGGCCACGGCTCATAAAAGTTTGAGAACCACTGGGCTGGACCTTGACCGAAGAACGATGCTGCAGCTTGCTAGAGTAGGCGAGTTTCGGATGGATTCCTGAAATAGCGGCCATTGTTACGCAATAATATTGAGAGGTAGGTAGCGACAAGGCGGTGGTGAGCATAACGTGGCTGTAACCATGGTGCTCATAATATCGGCTGTGTCGCCCTCATTTGCCAAAGAAAATTCTCGCGGGGCCTGGGACTTAGCTGATGAAATTAAGAAAGCTTAAATTTTAATCAGTCTGAATAATTTCTTAACCTCTTTTCAATTTTCTCTGCTTACAATAGGCGACTAGAATTTGCAGCCCCCTGGAACGTGCCGCCCCTGGCTATAGCCAGAGTAGCCAGTGGGTTGCTACGCCACTGCATGGAGCAGTTGTTTCTCAAACTTTTGCTGCGTACCCCTTCCACTACACCCAAAACCTCTGCGGAGCCCTTCGTTTCGTCAAAGTTTTTTCGATTAGATTTGGCTGTTTCTTAGCATGAGCATCTCAACCGCCATTGGTAAAAACAACTTTCAGGCTTGGGCTTGCCGCCAACTGACGTCACCAAAGCCAAAACAAAAAAGGTCAGTCGACTTGCAACATGTACAATATGTCAGACTACGGTTGTGTCGGCGGTGCGATTAAGCTGACTAATCGCCCAAATGAGCGATAAAAACTGACGGGTTTTCTTGATTGGATTTTGGTTTTAAGAACCCCGTAAACAATGTTCCCTCTTAGGTGCGCAAATGCGTAGTGCCACCAGACGAGCTGCGCAGTGAAATCTCATTCTTGCATACTTGCGACATTCCAAATAGCCCTTAAAGGGTTAAAAGCTTGAAACGCTTTACCGGTTATGTGTCTACATGGTTGCGCAGTTGCATGTACGCTAAAGAAAAGAAAATATTTGCGCTGTGTAAAATTTTCTTAGAGGGAACACTGTCTGCAAAACACATTCATGGACACCTAAGGGGTGTATGGACCCTAGGTTGAACCACTGCCATAGAGGATCCCGACGAAACCTTCAAGGTAAACTCTTAATGCGCTACATTCGACACTGCTACCCCATCTAATGGGGTACGCTTCCAGCAGCTGCGGGAGTATAGTTCTGTCTTCGGCTTTCTCTATGACATTCAGAAAGGTCCAGTCCAGCACACCAACCCATTTTCCCTCATTACTGCAAAATCGCAACTCAGCTTCACTTGAACGTGTGTAGTTTACATCAGAAGCGTGTAAATATAAAAAGCGCTATCGTAATGGCGCCCACGGTGATTTCTTGCTTACCTGCAATATTGGCTTTTCTTGCTCAGCTGCAATACGGGCATTAGATATTCAAACGTTGAGACTTGGCTGTTGTTTGCTGCCCCCTATAAAAGTTTTCTGGCTACGCACTTGATTCCGGGTGCAGTTCATCTGAGTTTGGGGTGTAGCATAGCCTACCTGGGTCAAGCACTGGAGCGGTCCAACAACTTCTCCCTCAACATGGTTGTAGTTAGTCGGAATGGTGGATAAGTTGAAACTTTGCATCTTCACGCCAAAATACTACCGTATTGAATAGATTAAATTGCTTTCTAATTTTACCCAAATGTGAATTAAGCTTTTCTCACTTTACCCAAAATTGAATGAAGCTCTTACCCAAACGTTTCGAATTTTAACCAAATTTGAGAGAAGTTGTTCTAATTTGATTGTTTTGTATCAAAAAATAAATGCCTAAAACCGAAAATGTTTACCCGAATAATCGCCACTTTTCAAGCGTTGGGGATAAGATCGAATCCCTGCAATCCCACGTGGTATACTTATGTATAAAACAAATCCTTTAAGAAAAAGTCCAATGTCGAGCAGGGGCGTAACGAGGGGGCACAATGTTCCGGGGATCGAAAAGTCCCAACAATGTCGCAAGTAGTTTTTGCAATACAGCACATTACTCCCAAACAACCTTATGTTCGAACATGGGGGCGCCAAACTTGTTTCTTGCACCGGGCGCCATTTAACCTCGGTACGCCCCTGATTACGAGTCAAGGAAGCATGCACGAGAAGCACATTATATTGTACGGAAATAGTTGCAGTCTACATCACTTGTTTATTAACAAGCAGTTTAGTTATAAAAATTTAGGTCAAATTCAACCATCGGTCATGTGTATGTATGATCGGATTTTTGCAAATTCTAAAATTTTTTGAATATTTTTTCTCTAATTTTAAACTTACAGTTTTGCACAATAAAAATATTTTAAGTAAAGGGCACTGTCTTTGCCAACATGGTGTTTCGAAATTGTTCAAGCGTAAGTGGCTTTGCCAACATTATTCGGCTTCTGCCGTATTTCTTCTTTAGTAAGATGTATGTTTGTCAAGGAGGCGTGTGCTGGCTAGCACCAAGGTTGTTTGCGCTTTCTGAACCGGAACAGCGCTACTTCTAGTTGTAACTGGTAAGTGAATAAAGATGTACAGATGTTTCAGTCAGCAAAAATGAATTTGTTCAGCCTTGTGCATGTGTTTCTAGATGGATGGATACTTGCACAATGATTTAGGGTTAAACTTTGTCAGCACAATTTTATATCACTGCCAATTGTTCACAGGAAAGAGATTCAAAGTCTTTGGACAATGGCGATGCTGTCCGTTATATTTTCTGCCACAGTCAATTCATGTCTTCATATGCGTTGAACAGCTTACAAGATGGACTGGGCCTAACGTTTGACATGTAATCATAGATGCAGTCCCAGATGCTACTGACCTCCATACGCCTGTCACATTGGTCCCATTAATTAAAAAAGATGCAACAAATCAATATGGCCTGAAGTCTTCAGCAAAATAAAATATAGTCGATTTATTGGGTCGTGGGCAACTGTACTACAGGGCGTTACACAAATGTGGAAGTCTCGGGTGCGAAAGGGTGTGCAGGTTTGTTTTCAAAGGTCAGAGAGATTTTTTTATCAAGCGCTATAGTGATTAGCGTACAGTAAAGGTGCAACGATTTATCGAACAGGAAAGTTCACTGCATTTTCTCGACGAGATTAAAAACACTACCGAGTAAAGCAAGTACTCTCCACAAGTGGAATAAACAAGGAATCAGTCATCAGATTCTTAATAGGAAATGAGTAAAGCAGAAGAATTTTCCAATTTAGGGATGCTTAAATTTACCAGTAGGCCTACATTGGTGAGATATTTGCTACCACCAGATGCTTTCAAACTTTTTATTGAAATTCTATTGATTATGCGCAGGGCCTCCATGAGCAATTTTTTCAGGCGAAACAAAACCCATTTGGGGCCCCTATTACTTGCAAAATTTAAAAAAAATTGAGGCTAATTAATGTGCACAAAACTTCAACAATAGGTGCTCGTTTATTGATCATATGAAATATTCTGTTCAAACATACCGGTATTCAAGTTATGTGACAATATTACCATTTTTGAACATGAATTTTAAATGTTCATATTAAAATCTTACCAAGGAGAAATTTTAAAACATCGTTTAACAATTATATAAAGGCTTTTCTAGCTTTCTTATCCGCAAAATTTGTAATAACACTATCAAAATCATCTTGTCTGGCAACGCTAGACTCAACGCTTAATCTTGTCAACAAGTCGAGTTTGTGACATAGTAGACCGCAAATAATTTTTTACAAGTTTAAACTTGCTGAAAAATCTTTCAGCAGATGCTACTGTAGCTGGAATTGTCAATAATATTGTCAAGCTAATACAAACATTTGGAAATAATTCACACGGGCCTCAGGCCAGCGACCACTGCTTTGAAGCATTCTGTCGAAATACTGTTGTTAGTTTCTCCTGTATGGTTTCGAAATCTTCAGATTTCTGGGTACGTCCTCTAATCCTAACTCACATTCGATTAGAGCCTGTGTCTGTTTGCGGCGCGAGTTTAACAATCAGCAAAATGCACAGCACACTATAAGCACTTGCGTCCTGCACTGCAGTTACTTTTTAATTTTAAACTTTAAAGTTATCTCACAAACATGCGCAATATTCGAGAGCTACTATTGTTAGATTAGATTTTATTGTGAACTGACATGTGTCCATTCAAATTTCACTTGAAGTATCTTTGAATTGAAAACTCTTGGTTTAGTGGAAAGAGTTTTTATTAAAGGTTTGTTTGAAAATGAAAGAGGTAAAGGAAAATTTAGTTCAATGGACAGGCTGTGACAGTAATCGTGAATGTCTTATTCGACAAAGTAAGCAAACATTCGAGTTCAACAAAAATAAATGCTGTTGATAATTATCAATGCATCATACCAGGAAAATGCACTGCCAGTAATTCACATTAAAATACTGTACATCACACTAGCTTACCAAATCCTTTGGGCCAAAACAGTTTTATCACCAGGATTAATTTTGTTACATTATTCCGAGTTTGTTAGTAACAAACAGTCAAATGTTCCTTTAGCCTCGTGTCCCTCCGTAGCTGTCGGGCCCCGGAACAATGTACCTGCTAGACCCCCTCTCATAGGCCCTAATTACGCGCAGAAAAGCAAAATGCGTGAGTTTCAAGAGGATGCATATTATTATAACCAAATAAAGTGTTCAAGTTCGGAATCCACATGTCTTATTCTTTACAACAGATGTATCTGTGCAGATATTGGTAATTTCGCTGATTATTTTTAACGTCTGAAGTCCTCCTGACATTCTTCGAATTGCTTTGCAAATAATGCTAATGATGGCAGTTATACAGTATTTTTTGCAAGCTGCGAACGATCTTTCACTAAACTGAAACTGGTGCTTTCATACCTCCGGGCCTCATTGATTAACAATAAGTCAGGGAAGGTTATGTGATATAGCTTTAATGAGAATAGAAAGTGAGGAAACAGCAAACGCTTGCTGTACTTCGATGAAATCATAGACGACTTTGTTTCGATGAAGGCACGGAAACTGTTGTTTTGTTTTAATTAGCATTTTTGTGTAATGTAACCGGAAAAGGCTGGATATGTTTATGTTTCGATGAAATTGTGTTTTTTGAACAGAAGTGATACATGACTTGCATTAAATAGTTTATTGCACAATTCAGATGGAATGTTTTTTGTTAAAAAAGAAACTGTCGTTTGCAGTTGCAATATGTTGTTTGATTTTTTTGCAAGATATACAGTTTTATCAGGCAAAAATATGTTGACCTATGGACTGCGATAACGTTATTATTTGAATGTTATTGATGTTTATCATAATAAAAACAAATGAGTATAGAAATATGTTGTAGTCGTCATGGATAATTTATATTTTATTTGCTGAAAAGTTCTAAGCAAAAGTAAACACAAATATTTTCAGTTTAAAAAAAATTATTTTCTTTATGGTTTATCTTTCGTAAAAATTGTGCCAACATTTAATATTTAAATTATTAGAAAGGGCGCAGATTTAAATTTTGCCATGGGCGCCACTTTGCATAGATACGCCACGGACAGTAGCTGAAAAGATTTCGATTTACAAGCAGTGCTAGGATTGAACCGCTTCTTACAAACCTGTTCTTGAAACTTCATCTACCCTGCAAACCCATCACAAAGTGAGTAAAGTGACATGTTACTCCTCATTCTTGTAAATGCTAGGCTGGATGCTATTCCGTCCACTGAACAACACAGTGCATATCGATAATATAGGCTACAATTCAGCCAGGGACGCCGGGACAGCGGTAGGGCAGGAGGGGCAGTAAAAAGATGAGGGCAATGGAAACTTATAAAAAACAAAAAAATCGTTACCAACTATGCTTGCTTCTGTTAAAAAACAATGTTGACCTCAAAAATAATAAAAGAAACTATAGAAAATTTGTTTCAATTCGATCTTTATACATCATGAAATTCTCTATGATGCTGTTATGAAAAAGACACCTCCGGCCCGTTTCCTCCTTTTGAAAGATCAGGGGACAATGCTCCCGCTCTCTGGCGTCCCTGCTGAACGCTATCAGCAGTCGCTGTCTCGCTGTATTACCTGCCAAGATGTCTGCGTTCAACAGTCACATGCGTCAAAACGCCTACTATCCAGTGTTGCCAACCCTTCTTACAACGAATATACCAAATCTAATCTAAAAATAGGCCTATAACAAATTTATATCTATAACAAACATATACAATTAAACGCTATTTTTCACTGCTTTTTCATTGTTTCATGTAAATGATTAACAGTTACGTTGTGTACTGCCATCATAGAGATGCTGCAAACTCAATTTCTACTTTCTTAGTTTAGCAGTGAGTAGAGTACGTCAGATTTATTAACCACTACTCACTAGAAAATTCATCTTTCCAACACAATGCATTTTCATTTCTTTTGCGGTCCAGAATATTAAACTGTATTATGCTCTACAATAGCTGGCAATTATCTTAGTTTTTGCACAGTTAGCAGAAGGGATATATACAACACCAGCTGAATACTTCTTTGCAAGCCACTGCAGCTCTATAAGCCACTCTTTGCTGTATCTTCTCCCAATCTCGTACGCAGCTTTCCCACATTTGAATGCATTGTCTGTCTAAAAGCGCATACCTAGACTTAAGTTCAGTTTTTTCAGAACACCTCAGCTCTCTTCCAACCTCGCTTTCCGCTTACCCAAAGTACACACTTACTCCCATGTTAAGCAAAATCGCTAAACCTTTTTATATGGCTTCAACACCACTGTCGGTTTCTCTGTTTTCGCTTTGTAATTAACCAATTAAACTGGTTTAAAATCTCAACTATACCCTCTGACAAAAATATAGCAAATATATACCAAATTTTTCGTATATACCAAATCAAAAATTTACATACCCATCACTTTGAAAATATACCAAATTTTTCAAATTTGCCATGTTACTGTTACACAGCAAAGACCAACAGTAGAACAGACGGTTCGCAAGTTGGGCAACCTGCCTCTGCAGGCAAAGGAGCGGACTTGAGTGAACTGCAAGCTCACCACTGCATGACACCAGAACAGTGAATCTGATTCTTGTGCAGTGTGAGTGTCATAGCGGTAAATAAACTGTCATTGCAAGAAATAAATGAATTAATCGGAATGGGATTGCTGACGTCACGTTTTCTATAAAATTTGGTTCTTAGTCCCAATTTCCAGGGGGGTCAAATGCCCGTTTCCCCCTGCGCACGCCCATGGTTTGGACGTACTACTACAGTTCAAATCTGTTTGGTTGAGTTCAGTGTAAAAGCGCGCTATAATAGTCGTTCTCTTCGCATTTATATGTTCAGCAACAATGTTGACGTACAAATAGTAACAGAAATTATAGGAAACCATTCTGAATTGTATGTGTGCGCGAAGGCTTAAATTTAAATTTTGTTTCAAGTCGATCTAGATATATCATGAAATTACTTACGATACTGTTATGAGGGCACCTGTGGCCCCGTCATGTACCCCCGTTCTGGCGTCCCTAAACTCAGGTATAACAAGAAGAAACTGCTTGCTCCATGACGAGTTGGGTCTATATCACACCAACCAGAACCTGTTGTTAACAACCGCATTTCCATCGCTGTCTGAAAGCAAGTAATTAGGCCTAAAAACAACTTCAAACCGAAAACGTATGCTACAATTTCAAATGTGTGCATCTCAGGCGTTTTGAAATATGTCATTTCGGCTCTGTTCGATGTGTGGGCTGTAACGCGTAAGATAAAAAGGTATAGTTGCGGTGTTTCATCTGTATAAGTGAGTGACCAACAAATGTTTGCGAGTTGCATCAAAAGCTTTCATTTTTCTGATGCAACGAGTTGGCTGAACAAAAACCATTGCGTATCTGGAACGCCTTCAGTTTTGAGAACGCTTAGGTCAGTGCCAAATGGTTGACAGACGTGAGAATGTGAGTAAACGTTAACGAATAGGTAATTTTAGCTTGCTGTACGTCGTCACGAATTGAGATTAATTCGGAAGCTGATGTTTATCGTCAGACGTGTAGCTTTGAGATAATCTTCTCGATGACTAGGATAGCAAGTAAACATAGACAGCTCATCTGCTTATTGGCTGAAAGCTTGAGCGACGCAGCAAAAATTATCTTGTTGTTTTCAATTTGGTGGATCAGACGCGCGTTAGGTGGAAAAGATGGAGCATTGTCAAAGACTAATGCTCGGTAATTGCAATGAATAGATCACGAGCAAATTTTGCACTTTTGACAGTTTCTTCAACAGTCATTTTAGACTTACAAGTGGCTTATCATGACCGACTACCACAGTTTTCTGATTTATGATGATCTTCTCCTGCACAACATTCTCTTACCAGTCAACAGATTTTAGCTACAGGTGTTCGCTGTAAACGCAGGTTGCAAAACTCATTCGATATATGCGTCGTGCCAGTGATCAGTACTCCTTTATGGACTTCTTTACGTGAAGCAAGAACAAATTTTTAACTCTACATTAAGAGTTTTCAGTTAGTATCTTGCTGTTAAATACGAAAAGGACAATATCTTTTGATACGACTCCTTATCAGGCGCTGCTGTAGACCAGGGACCGCGACGCAAGCAATGTATGATAGATAAAATTCATTGAAGAACGGCTGTAATTAAGTAACTGGGAATAGTGTTTTAGAAAATGCACTAAACGCGTTTTGAGATCTGACGCATGGTAAGGATAAGCGTAAGAAGCAGCTTGTTTGAATTTCGTTAGAACCGACTTTAGGAAAAAGTTTATAGGGGCGTTCTTGATGTGCACATCAAGCTAGTTTACCCTGCGAAACGCACTAAATACTTCCTTAATATCACTGATAGTGGTGTCCGTATATCAAAACAAAGCAAGCTTTAGCAACGCTGCTACTTGCTATCATAATGCGGTCTATGTTCTTGAAATAAATGGACAGTGTTGATTCATTCATTCATTGTGTATGTGATTAAGATTTCCTCTATTCAAAAAATACAAAATTACCGCATTCATTCAGGAGCGTTTTCAAGGCTGTATTCGTAAATACGTCCCTGTAACTTTTAGTGAACAGAACTGATGCGAGCACCACAACTTTTGGTTTTCGACGATCACCTGAGAAATATAGGCGATAAACCAAAAACGATCAAGTCATTGCCATAGGCGTCGGAAGGATTTTTTCCAGGGGAGGGCCAGTAGTGGATATTTCCAGAGGTAGCCGAAAAGATGTTTTTAGGGAGGGGGGCAAAAATAGTGAAATTTTATTTTTCCCTCACGAAACTAGGAAAACAACCTTTTTTTGCTAAAAAAATATTAGGAAATGTCAAATTTCAAAATCCAGGGGGGCCAAGGCCCCTCCTTCCGACGACCATGGTCATTGCTAAGTTCTATGACTTAACCCCTTTAAACATTTTCTGCCTACGCTCATTCGAGGATCGCTGTAAGACAGCGTTGTCAGACCGCAGACGTCAGTGACACAATTAATGAAAGGTTGCGCTTTCAAAAGTACGTTGTTATCGCCCAGAAACGAACATGATTGCTGAGAATTATCTGCAGAGTGGTGTGTGAGTTGGTCCGGTTTCGGCGCAGATTTTTTACTTACCAGTTCTGTTATGCCCTAGTATCAAGACAAGCTTGCATCATTTGAACAAAAACTGACTTCAACGTCGAAGGCGGTGACAGGTATTTGTTTATCGGACCATAGAAGGCAGAGACAAAAAGCAATCTCTCAGATACCATGACTTGCTTTTTATTAATACAGTTCAAACAAGGTATTCCGAGTGAGATTTTCACATTTTAACCAGCGAGAATAAAACTAAAAGAGTGAAAGTTTATAGGTATGTGAAGAGAAATTTGTTTTTGTTGTTCTGCATTGTATTTACTTTTCTAAACGCAAGAACTACTAGTCTGCAATGATTGCCAAAGGTTTTGGAAAACATGTTGTTAATGATCAAAACTGCAGAGAACCAAAAGTTGTGAATTTGCCATAGAAAAATATTTACCTTAAAATGATCCACACACGTTTCTGAAAATTAATATGAATTTTTTAAATTTTTGTAGTAATTTTTTTATTTTTAGTTTGATGAAACTGCTGTTCATTGTGTAATGCAACAGAATTGTAAATAGAGGCAAAGATAAATCTGATGTAAATATTTGCAAATGTTTTCACCTAAATTGATTGAAATTCTTTTCGAAACAAAAATCAGCCGTATTATAGGGTTTTAAAGAAAAGTGTGATGCGGCAACACACGTACAAAGAAACAATGGTTGACAATATAAATTATTACGGTCTTTCAGCAGAATTTTTAGCAGACAGATCTCGCTTAACATGGCAGTTTTTTAGCAGGACAGGCTTTTATCTATAGAAGTTTCTTTGTTTAGAAAGGGCGGTGTGTGGTTGTTTTGTATTAACCGAATTGATTTTTTAGCTGAGGGTGTTACAATTTGATGAAATTCAGGAAATGTTTGACCATACAGTTGCACAGAAATTGTAATGAGCTTTGCTGCCGCAAGAAATAAGCATTATATTTTACAGAATTGTTGTAAGAAAGTATAAGTGTCAAAATTAGAGCATGGCTTGTGTAGCAATGCCGTACATGATAACAAGTTTTCTGTGTGGCATCGTTTTTGGAATGTTGAAAGCAAAACTTAAGTCCAGGTATTTCCTAATTTGCTTTATTGCGTTAATATCTGCTGGAATACTGATATTATTTCCACCCTGTTCCAAGTTCAAGAGAAACAAACTTTACGCTAGCGATCAAGATACATTTTTCCGGAAAAGTTGGCGCCCACAGGTATGCACAGTTGTAGACGTTCTGCGTTTTTCTTAGGGGTGGGCTTCAAAACAAGTTTTAGAAAACAAAATGAATAGTATTTTTTAATTTGGCGATTGCGAAATCGTTTTCAGAATGCGTTAAACTAGGACCAAACGTTTGTCTTTGATAAAAGAAATTTCCGTGCCATAATAAAAGAATAAAGAAAGCAGTTTTTGCCAGTGATTTGCCAATTAACGCACTTGTTGCCTTCATAAACTGATCAGTTGGTCGAAAGTAACGTTAGTTCTTTGGCGTATTCGGGTTCCATTTGTTTCAAACACCTAAATGTTCAGTAAGACCAGGGTATTTTTAAGGCGTTTTAGGGATCCAATTCGGGTCCCTAGAATTGAAAATCGGGTCCCTAGAATCGGAGGAAATTATCATCAGGTCCCTAGAATCAGAGAAAATCG
>JGI24158J21664_10008182_pt1 | contig 13908 bp, 8 predicted proteins | sample Ectturendosymbi3_FD_21664 | JGI IMG/M metagenome (IMG submission 21664) | reverse complement strand
CGAAACGGAAGAAAAGACATGTTAACAGTACTGCAGTAAATGCGAAAATGACCCAAACAAAATATAAATCGCTTGCATGTAACTCGAAAGCAATCAGTGCAGTGTGTGCACAAGACGCATAATTTCAAACAGTAATTTTCATTACACCTTGGGCGCCATTTTTTGAAGTCAAGCAACTTTTGGTGGCATTTTTACCCAGATTTTCAGCAAATCAAACCTTTTGGGGGTGCTCTTGCACCCACTGCACCCTCACCTCCAACACAACTGCTTTTCATAACAGTATTATAGGTGATTTCGTAATTTATCAAGATCGACTTGAAATCAATTTATTACAGCTATTTGGGTACCTAGAAAATTCAGAATGATTTTCTATAATTTCTGTTATTATTTTTGAAGTCAACATTGTTGATGAACAGAAACGAACACAATTGATAACGATTTTTTTGTTTGTTTTAAATTTCCATTTCTCTCAACTGCTTCACTGCTCCCCCTTTCCTACCGCTGCTCTGGCGTCCCTAAATATGCATGTTGTTGTGTCAACAAACTTCACCTAAACGGTGTTTGCAAACGTGAATATGACGTCATATTGTGACGTCACAAACAACATATATCCAGTAACAATCGCCACCATACGCCACTGCTCAATACCAGCATTTGGTAGGGGGGCATCCAATTAAGCAGTCGCATCGGGCATCACCAGACCTCTGCACGCTATTGGCAGTGATACTCTCTATTCACAATCATCAGTTATTTTTTCATTGTGTTTTCGTTAATTCTGATGTTCACTGGCAACTGGTTTTATTTTTGCATGATGACTCTTTGCATTGCTTCTGTCTATTAACTGAGTCACATGAAACAATAAATCAATCAGTGTACGACGTGCTACAGGGGATAATGTGCAAGCAAAACAAATGCCTCGTTCTGTTTTCGTGAAGTTTATCTGCAAGTAAGAAAAATGTATGAATGGCAAACGTACTTCTGGCTTATTACCTGATCAGGCAAATGACATCACATATCTGTTGCTTCTCGGTTGTGTGGCGATAGTTTTTAATGTATCTCATGGACTTATGTCAGTTGCAATGACGACTTCGGTTGCGAATGCATCAAAATTTTTCGGATTTTTCAATATGCGAAACTATGCATCTATTCTATGTTGTCCGCACGCAGATTAACTGTCACTGTGTCGCTGCTTGTTTCAACACACATTTGCTGTTACAAAGTTGATCAGGCACTTCATCCAGAATGTTGCTCATGGTATGAAGGTGGAAAAAAGGTTGTTTCAAACTCAGAAAATCTCCATGGAAGTCATTATATTAGCTTGGCTTTTGCTGCTGTAACCTTCAATCGCGATGTCATCTAAAGCCTCGGCAATGACAAAGCAGCCAAACCCAAAATGTTCAAAATATTTGGAAATGCGCTTGGGAAAAACAAGGCATGTTTCAAAGCAAATATCAGATGTTCTAGATGTTGGAAAAAAGATTCGTAATGACGATCAGAATGTTACACATTAATATCTCGTTTTGATAATTTTATAAATAAACGTATACGTTCCTTCAACCAAATACTGTTCCTTTTCAATTTTTTCACACTGTTTTTTTCCATCGGAGTTTTAAAATAATTTGTTGTGTCCAAATTATTGAGATTCAAACATTAATTGTTGGATCGTTCCTTTTCCGGGTTTTCTCCTTTCCGTTTGAAACGATTCAAAAACTGAACATTTTTTTCTATTGCTGAGCTTGTTTCTGTGAAACAGGTCGACATTGCTGTTTTAGCAGAATCACTTAATATCATAAAACGTTCATATTCACAGTGCTGTAAACGAAAGCAGGCAATAATACATTTGGCGATAAATAACGATCGATTTTCGCTTTTTTGTATTTTGGCAATGATGATAAAATCTATAAGCGGTTGTACAAAGTGTTATTTGCGCTTTCGCTGAGAGTGAAAATGTTTGTTGGTGTCCAATCCAAAAGCACCTTCCAGTCAATTGTGGGGGAATCACCTGGTGCCTTCTCAACACGTTCTGTTGCATGAATGTATGGCGCAATGAAATCTCGTCACTGACTCCAGAAGTCGTCCCGAAGCAGGAGTGGCAGAGACAGCTTAGGCAGGACTTCGTTTTTTCAGAGTCGGAGTCAAAACTAGCAGCTAGATTCACTTTGATTTTCACCTATAGGAGGAGCCTGCGTGACTCTTATAATCTATTTTTGTTAAAAGGCCTCAGAAGTTTTAAGCGATGCGTGGACATACCACAACGCTGTGGCGTCATGATAGGCTGCACAAATGATAAGATATTAAACCATGAGCAAAGTATTACTGCACAATGGGGACATCGAAACTTACAGAAAGAACGATCATTCAGAAGGTAATAGCTATACATTAAAAAAAAGGCAAGTTGTGGGCAGTAACACTGGTCATTACACTGGGAACAAGTAAAATGAGATCGAAGTTGCACACAAAATCCCAGTGAGTAATTACGAAATTCCTAAAAACATCCAACGCAATACTTGCCAGCTACAGTCAGGTTCAGATTATCGTGGCAAGCGTTTTGATTCCCGTCAGTCACAGCGTTTCAAATGCGCCCACGGAGGTTTGGTTGCCGCAGCTACAAATGCAAGCCTAACTTACGCAGTCTGCGGTTATGCTGAATCATACGGTGCGTTGTTTCATGCTACGTTGTAAGCACCTCCTTGAAAGTAGTTGAATTTATTCGAGAACGAACTATTCTACCTGTTCATTGTAGCTTGTGTTGAGTTTTATTAAGTTCATGCTTTTGAACTTTTGCAGTAAGTTTTGGAAGTTGCAGTAAATACTTCCAGTTGCGTTAGGCGTATTTCCTGTTACATTTGTGGCAGTTGGTGTTGTACGTTTTTCACTTCAGTCTTGAGGTTCTTTACTTTCTTTGACCTTGCTTTAGCCTTTCAACGTTTCCCCTGTTAGCATTGCTTGCAGATGATAGGACGCGTAGTGTTACGTAAAATCGATTTCCTGTTTAAAATTTGTGTTTGATTCCTTGCTTCATTCACCTGTGGAGTGAAGTTACTTGAAAATTACAAGTTTGAATCATCGCAAAAAGATGAAAGCAGAGCCCAGTCGGCTGGTTCCTCTAAGGCCTATAGAAAACCTAGAGCTTTAACACACGTCAAGAAACGATATGTAGTTATTGTTTACGTTTCTTCCGATTGTCGTTATCGTGACTTGCTAAATCAGGCGTTTCGGTTATGAGTCTTTCAAGCCGTCCTTGGTTTATTGGTTATGAAATTACATTTTCACAAAATGTAACTGACAAACTTCTTTTATTCAATCTTTGCAGATTTCGAGCAAAGACTTTGTCAGATTTGCAGAATTGGAATGTCTCCGTTTGCTAGAATTGTTGTGAAACCGCTTCATCCGCTGGTATTTTAATGTTCTGAAAAATCAATAAAAAATAAAGAAATAAGAATTTGAGGGAAAGCTATCTTGTATTTGTGGAAAATGGAATCCATATTATTATTGGCAAGAAACGTATTTACCAACGACATTGTGCAAAAACTTGAAGGTTGGATATTTTTCGTTTATGCATACATAAGAAGATCTTGTGCAATTCATTGAGAAAAAATATTGCATTTAGAATTTTGTACATTGTCAAACGAATATTTCTTTGTTGTACGTGATTATCCACCAAAGAATTTCAAGCAAAGTTTTATCTTTGAACTTATGTTTTCCTGCAAACACTGATGGGACGAATGGCGAAACAACTTGGTCGTGCTGATATGGCGGAGTGTGCTGCTGTGAATTCGTACCTTTGCGCATGCGCAAAATCATATTCCGTAGAATTTAAACCTGAGTGCATGAACTCATCTAAGAACTTGTATTTCCGCTTCCATCTCATGTGCCTGTGTGAAATTAAGCTTAAATTTTTATTGCTGCTCAAAAATGCTGATAAACGTCTTTGCAAGTTTTCACTCATATGTTGATAAGCTTTCACTTCTTTCGTTAAGGTTTGGTACGACATAAGCTGCATCTTCTTCAAACCAGCTTCTAAGCTAGAGAGCTATTTCTTCTTTATCTTCCGATTCAACTGTTCAAAGAATAGGGATGAATACAAACAATCTGACTGTATCAAAACACGTAAAAATACGTTGTTAGAATTTCTGCACCATTCAAGAAAGTGGTATATATTTTGTCACAATAAGGCCTCAAGGTAGGAATGTTGCATTTAACCTGATGAATACTAACACTCGCTCGACACGGCAGGCTGCATAGAGCCCTGCACCCAAAATTATAGACCACTGATTGTTTGACAGTTTTGGCCAATATTTGTTGCAGCATTATTTTGCAGTATTAAATGAAAAACGCCTTCTTTTAAGCGACATTGTACAAGATTTACCGGTAGTCACAGATATGCATGCTCCTACTCTAGCCCGCATGCCTAATGTGTTGCGGTTGCTTGTTCTTGACTTGTGCGAAATTCTTTGTTTTATTCACTCTGCATAGCTTTGCAACCGCACACTACTTCACAGAGTGAATACAGATTACTCCAACTAATTGTATATTGGTTAAACCAGTGGTTCCCAAACATGCTCGAAGCGTTACGCTAATCAAGGTAGCGAATATTGTGTCTTATCATCCTCAATATTTCGCAGTGATAGCTCATAAAACAGAAAAACATTGTGGTTTTGGTTCCGCGGACCCCCAAAAATCGCAAATTACCCCCGGGGTAAGTTACCACACTTTGGCAACCACTGGGTTAAACGCTATAACCGCGTTTTCGCATAAGATTCCAGAATCTCAAACCATTCAAACGCGAAAAAAGGTAGAATGGTTAATCGCACAAACCGGATATTTGAATAGAAATGTTATTTTAATTTTTAGATTTAAACATTTATTCCGCGCCGCTTTAATGTGAGTAAAAGAAACGGTTCCGAGATTAAGCAGCTGAGTGTCGCCATTGGGACGGCCAGAAAGTAAAATTACTCTTTTTATGGCCGAGAAGTCGACGTCGCATGGTGGTCTGTAGCTGCCAAGCCGCATTTAAAAACTTATTCTCACATTCAACAATAGTGTGGCTGAAGTGCAGTTGAATTTTCATAAATATACATTGTCGGATCACAGAAAAAGACGGCGGGAGTACTGTAAAAAATTAATACCATGCAGGCGTACGGCCACATTACAGAAAGCTCGTCGAATTACACAAAGCCAAAGCGGCATCACACACTGCGTGGAGCTCTGTCAAATGCGACAATGGAACAGTTGTTATTGTTAAAGGGACCTGGCATGCCGACTAAGCAGTCCCCCTCGTTACGCCCCTGAATGTTTGCATGCAGACTCGGATTGGGCCTGCAAAATTTCAAGTTACTTAACCCCGACTTCCGTCTCTGCCCGAACTAAGCCAAATAACATGTGGCGGCGTAAAATTAGCACTGGCGTAACGTTTGAAAGGGACAAATTTCCGTTCAAAATTGCCTACGTTGTTGTAGAGCATGAAAGGACTCTCACCCCCCTAGAAATTTCTTGACGCCCCCCCGGTGAAGAACCACTGTCTAGAGGATTCACGGAAAATTTTACAAAATGGGACGTATCTTTCTTAGCGATCGCAGCGCTGTGTCTCAGTTCTTTCGTCGTTGAATATTTTGCATTGTGCTTCTTTACTGCAATTAACATGCTCCCTATACTTCTGTAATTAATCAAAATGTTTTTGATGAAAAGGTTCTAAGATTAATTGGCCTGTTAGAAGTTATGCTTCAACAATTTCAAAATATACTCTTTCACTTTTATTCATATTCCGTGTAGTGTGGGCACAATTTGTTTTTTTTACCTTTCCCCATATGTACAGCTTCTCTGCTCATTTTGCTCGTGGTTTTGTGTACCCACGTCTATTGCAGGCATTCGACGTTGTGTTTTCTTCGTGTTTAAATATAATTCCTCAAAAAATCGTGGCTAACCCCAAATTTTGAATCCTGCCTTTGCAGTACCTGACATAAGCACATAAAGATTTCCAGATTTCTTCTTCAGGTAAACCTTTCATTAACTTTTCACAACTATGTCCATATCTGCACCTTTTCTACTGGTGCACCCATTGCCTGTTAGCAATTTTATACCACGTGTTGTGCTGCAACGTAGTCCGCTGAACGTCAATCATCAACCTAAGTCAAAAAGTCTTTTTTAAGTATTCAGTTTCGCTTTACACCTCTTTGCACTACCTTTGCACTGCGTCGGGAGGTCAGCATCGACCTTCCACCGCTTGCTGGCGCCGGGGAGCTATACGTTAGTGGCTGACGCTTCACTTCGCTAACGTGGGTTGGCTGCGTAGCGAAGTTTTAACGTCGAACACGCACCGTTTCCTCCCAGCAGCCTTCGGTACAATCCGTGCAGTAAACTGAAAGCCTGCCTGACAGTTTCAATGACGCGTTCCCAACCCATTGTTGCTTCTGAATTTCTTGCAGAGAAATATAAAGTGCTACCTTACTGTTTGACCATAAATTGCGTTCCATCCAACACGTACATCTCAACAACCAAAGAAAGAAAGTGTGCGCTGTTTGCTAAAGGGTACAATTTCCTTATACGTGTAAATTCTCACCAAGTGAGAGATCGCGGCTACAAAATTTGATTCTTATCAGGTCTTTCGTGTGCTTCAAATGTACCATAACTGTATCATTTGATTGCCCGACGTTTCCCGAACAGGCCTCTTGTTGACCCCGCCAGTGGTCCAGCAAGTTGCATTTGTTTTTGTGAAAAGAGCGAAACAGGTAAATCAAATCGTTTCTTGTTTCATAACTGACAGGTATGGAACTGGGAGAAGAAGATTTTCTTGCCGTGACACGCGACGATATCGATTCGGAGTTCACGGAATACTCTATAACTCAACGAAATGAACTATGGTCGTTCATTAAATCGCAGAAAGAACTTCTTAGGGTGAGACCATCATTGGTGAAAAGCATTGTCAACAATATTGTATACGAAAAAGCAGCTAATTTGCAAAATGTACAAGACAAGCCTTAATAGAGGTGATAGAAATGAGCACAAATGTACACTTGCTAAAAATAAGCGTTTACGTTCCAGTTCATTTTTCCAGATAGTTCTGAAAATATTTTCAGCCGAAAACGTAAAACTGCATCAACGAATGTGAAAACGACGTTTTGACTCACCAGATGTTTCATCTCATTTTCAAATTTCAGCCTGCACTAGTTAGTGAAAAACTTGCTTGCAATTTGCTATTTCCGCGTGATTAGAACGAAACGACCGAAACAATACGAACGCTTTCCATTCTTCATCAATGCTTCACTTACGTCACTCATATTGTAAACTGCAAACCTTACTGGAATAATTAAAAAGTTGTAAACCTATATCAAAATCGAAGTTAAATTCACAGGCTCAAAGAAATGAGGGCCATTCCACGTCAAGGAATGGTTGGGTGGAGCCAAGACAGTCTGATGTCCGAAGCAGCAGGAACGTTCAGCTATATGCAGGACAAGAAGCACCAGAATATGACTATGATGCATATGAACGTAATGCACGACAAGGTTAGGATTTTATTTGAAATACAAACTCTGAATAATCCATTGGTGCGAATTTTTTTATATTAATATAATTTATTGTTAAGCGGATGATGTCATCTTTTTGCAGATTTAGTTTCAAATAATTGAGAACTCACTGCATTTATGACAAATAAACGTGGATGAAAGCAATATCGAGTGAAACAAATAGAGTTCTGTTAGAAAACTTTATTTTGATAAGTGATTGCCTTGATAGTCAGCGATACATCGTTACAAAGTATCATGGTTTTTACCCTGGTTATACATCGTTATACATGGTTTACCCTGGTATGTGCATGTAACTAATTTGTACTTCACAGAAAAAAATTAAAAACAAATCTTGGTTTTAAATTTGTTTCAATATAAATAAATGAAAGATTTGCAAACAATGTCAGTAAACAGTTGGAAACAAAAAACAGACAAAATTCAAGAAAGAAATCATTAAACATTTTGGAGATATTGTAGGATTTATGCAATTTATGCTGTTGATTGAAGAATCCGGAAAAGTTGTAAATTGAAGCAAAAAATAGAGTTGACATCAAAAAGTGGGGGTCAGCATGACATTTGATGCATGCTGGATGAAGATGCCGTAAATTTAAACCAAGTTCTTTTTCCATAAAAATGCCAACTTAAATTAACAAAGATGTTGGGGCAAACATGCACCAGAGATTAGAGAAGGACGATACGTCGAAGTATAAACAGCAAAATTAGTAGACAGAAATATATGAAAACATGCCATTATGTAAACAACGACGAATGTAATCTTGCTTCCAACATTTCCACTTATTGACTTCCATCACAACCAAATCAACTTGATAGCTGAAAACTTCAAATAGCGTTTTGATTATTGCCAGTTTCATCAAAGTACAAAGTGAACATGGTCAACGCTAAAGGAGTTGCAATTGGAGACAACAGCATTGTCAAGGGTGTCTTCTTTTCCAATTGAATGCTCGCCTTTATTCTATGAACTATGGGAAGAAAATCTCTGGCTGTTCAGGGAAACAATCTTGCGACATACTTCTGCAAAACTGTGATGTTTTGTGTTTTATTCTTGTTTTTTACTTCTTACTTTGACCATTCATCTGTGAGGGTACATAAAATATTAGATATATGTTCATGTTTGGTTGATAACTACTTTCTCCCAAGAACGTCCACCATCAGCAACATCGTGCGGTTCACGAAGGTGTTATATTAATTCCGTTGCATTCCAGCCAATCGATGAGCATTGAAGCGAATCAGTGTTACCAAACCTTCACTTGCGATAATAATCTTAGCCTACGTGTAATTTGGAGCATCTAAGTATTGACATGTTTAAAAGTTTTTTTTGTGAAAAAAGAAACAGTGGCGGGATCAATTTTTTGGATTTGGTAGAAACGTCAACAATTTTGCTGAAGCGTTCATATTTTTGTTTTGCCGATTAAGTTGCAGGTGTTAGTTTGCTGCAGCGCTGACTTCATATAAAAGCCTCGCAATTGACAGGTCCGGTCTACTTGCTGTGCATTCCGTTGATCTTATCCAGCAGCTCTGACGTGTAGTGAAACTTTGTGAATGTTTAAATGTAGCTTTTCACTCTCAATATGCGTCTTTATAAGAAAGCAGTTACTATCACCAACAACTGCCAAAAGTATGTTCAAAAACTAACGTGACGTGTGCAAATGTTTGCTGAATCACAAACGTTTGTGATTGCACAAATATTGCTTTCTCTATTACTGGAAATGTTTATGATCCCCACAGTGTTCGTTGTGCATGTAGCTGGCACAAACATTTTGGTTGCCATTTGTGAAACGTTTGTTTTAATCGCAAAGAACATTTTAGCAACAAACGAAAGAATTTTTTCTCATTTTTTGTTAGCTACGTGTCAATACGATTGCACCATGAAGACATATTTTTGAGCTATTTTTTGTATTTGAGAAAAGCAATTTGTCTTTTTAACCACCTTTTTATTTCCCAAATGCATTTAGAAAAGTAAAAGGTTTCACTCCCTGGAATTTTACGTCAAAATTAAAATAAACGTTTTTCGTAAACATTTATTACTTTCAGAAGTAAAATCCACAAAACAACCAGTCCGGTCATTTTATCTTTTTTGTTTGTTTTAAACGCAGCGTCAATACTGCAAGGGAAGAATACTCAGAAAAACAAGAACACTATTTTCGCTGCGTGAGGCGATAATCAAAAGGTGCAGGCGATGCTGAAGTGATCAAACGCTGAAATTGCATTAGTGGTTGCTGCATCATTTCTTCATCATAAAGAAAAACTAAAATTTACGAAATGAGAAAAAACGCAGTAAGACATGACAAATTTGTAGTGAGAATATAAAAATAATAGATAAGCAAGAAAACCGCTGAATATTTGGCGTGAAATTTTGTTTCCATCTATTTATTACAATTCCCACGAAATAAGGCAACTCGATGCTGACAAAAACCTATATTGTTATTACTGAAGCAGTGGGCACTAAACCAGGCATTTTTTACACAGGTAACTATAGAACTCTACTTCTATTGGATGCATGGTAAGCAAAACCAACACACTCGCTCCATGAACAGCCACTCACAGAGTTAACAATCAGCTTCAAAGAAATTAGCTTCAATCTATCAAATAAGAAGTGTCCTCCACGTTCGGACACACCCAGCTTTGAAAAGCTCGTTAATAGTTGCTTGCAGTTGACTTTTTCAAATTTGATTTTGGTGACGGCAATTGACGGCAGCCCGAAGCCTGGAATTGCTTCTTGCCGGGGCTGTTGAAGTGAACGTTCTTGCCCACGAAGCTGGCTTTTGATTCACAAAATAGCAGTCAGCAGCTAAACGTACACTCGAAATTGGTCATGTCGCTATAAACTTTGAATGAAAATAAAGAATTCCTTTTGCAAATGCACAGCTTCATCGTGCAAATGCACATGTTTTTATTGTTTTTGGAAAAAAAGAGCGCAGTTGTACGTTGAATAAATTTTTTTACGATCTGATTGTCGCGCCTGCAATATTCAGACCAGGGTCAATATTTTTTAATGCATTGACTCAAAACAGATTTCGTGCTTCAGCGTAACTAATACGCATTGACTTTGAATATACCATTAAGAGTTCTCAGTTGCTCTAAGCTTTCGAGGAATCAGCCAACTGGGCTCTATTTTTTTCACTTTGCAATGATTGAAACTTGCACACATCTGTATTAAAACAAAATTGTCTCTACTGTCTCCACGCAGGTGAAGGGTTTGGATCCATCAGCAAGATTTTAATTGAAATCGATTTCACGTGATGCTGATGCTACGCACCTTCAGTCCGCAGCCGTATTCAAATTGAATCATTGATTTTGAGTAAATAACATTTTTGAAAAAAATGAAACTTGGACATTTATCAAATTTGTGCAACAAACAACAAACGCAAAATACTAAAGAGTGAAGTCTGGAGACTGAGTTTATGATGTTGCCTGGATATTCAGTTTTCGGCTACGCAATTTACAGCTGCTCTTCTTCTAATAGGAATGTTTTTGCGTCGTTGTGACTTGTGTTTAATACCAATATTCATAAAAACATCCAACAAAAGCACATACTGTATTCTCTGATATAATCTTTCAGCTTTATCATAGTTCACTTGCATAAAGTCGGTTCTGCGACATATTTCATACTTTAGCCCATTTATATTACAACTATTTTTTGTGTCAAACATACTATGGCCCCATGTGTGTTTCACCTTGATCATATTAAACATTTAGTTGATTTCTGCTTCTTGCTATTCTTTATTCAGGTATACATAGCTTGCAAAAATTATTCACAATAAACGTGTCAATGCAAGCAATTTTTGAAACTGGAAACAAAACAGTAAAGCCGCTTGCTCATAAATTTCATATAAAATGCCGACGATCACTAACCAGAGTGTTGATTCCTTTGTTTCAGTAAAAAAAACTAGACCTTATATACTGTGGAACAAAAAATCTACGACAGTTAAGCCAAAAATTTTGATTATGCTTTTTCCACTATACACACATTTCTCTTAGCTTTGACGAAAAACACAAATGGTCGAAACAAATTGATAAAGACATGTTGATTTTCCAATTTAAAGAACGTTTTGGGATACGATACGACAACTGTTAATTAACAGAATTGCTGCTGCTAAGTATGGGTTGGCGATTGTCCCTGTTAGCAGTTATTAGGTTGGAGATTTTGCGTTGGCTTTTGTCCAGTTGGCAATTATCCTGATACAGATGGCGCCACCACGGTTGCTTATAATCTTTAGCACCGTTACACATTGCTGAGATTAGTTCCAAGTGGACTGACTGATTTATGCATAGGGAACAGGAGACTGCGAAGGGCCAGGGTGATTTGGGCTGCAGTCCTGCCGAGGGCGAAGTTACTTACAGTGTAAACTTACAGTGCAAAGGGAAGAGATATTAGCAGTAGGTAAAATCTGTTGCTCTGAGTACAAGGTTTAAACAAGCGAAAAGCGATCATAGAAGCAAAATGCAATGCAGGCGAGTTCAAGCCGCCAGAAGAAGCTGGCACCACATAAAACGTTTGCAGCATTCGCACATATTAGAAGTATTCGTGGGAGCTAAAGAGGAAATGCGTCACAACAGTTATGGATAACTGCAGCCCTGCAGTGATGTCACAAAATGCAGTCTGAGAACAGAACGTCCAATGATGTATTTCGGGAAATGCGTATTCAGTCGATGTGATGATTCATGCATTGGAACTGAAATTCGTTTACTGCTCAGTAGACAAATGATTCGCAATACGATTGGAAACTAAAGGCATTCGACTACTTTAAGCTAGAGTTTATCGCGACCAATTTTAGTGAGCGCAACAAAAAAAACAAACTAAGCAAGATACATCAGCAATACCTCATGAAACTATTTTCATAGTAAAAGCATTAAGTAATCAATTCTGTTGGTTAAGGCGCACCAACCAAAATAAGAATACCAACAATTTTCTAGTACCCAAGTGGCACGAGCACTTTTTTATATTCCTTTGTGAAAACGGTTTAGTTTTATTTGTAAAGGAATTTTTGACCACATCTCTATAGCACGGTGCTTTAACATTCTCACACCTGAGTTTGCACGTGCTTTTGACAAAGAAAATTGCCGAGCTTTAGTTTTCCTCGTGTTATACGCATGAACATTTCCAATGCGTTCAACACATAATTGTCAAATATATATATGGTAGCTGAGATTAATTGTACAGTATTCACACATCGATTTGCTCACCGCAAAACTAAATATCTTTCAAATTTGTAGAATTTTATGCCTATGATACACGCCAGTAACTTTACGAGTCGCAACTTCACATGTGTTAAAGCATCTGATGAAACGTTCTTCAAGCGTCGTTTGCTGCGTCTAATCCACAGGTTCCCAACCTCTTTTGAACCTGACACCCCCTTAATAAAAATAAAGTGGCGTTCGCGAGATTCGGAAAGGGGATGCTGGGGGATTGGCTCCTTCCTGGATTCTGAATTTGACATTTTCCTAAAAATTATTGTTTTCTCAGTTTCGAGGAAAAATGAAATTTCACCGCATCTGCCGCCGTGGAAAAATATGTTTGGCTTCCTTCGGAAAACGTCATTATTGATTCCCTCTGGAAAAAATCCTTCTGACGCCCATGGTGGTATTCGATTGTAGTTGCTTGGGCGGCTGATCCTGTAAATCAAAACAGTGTTGTTGGTAACAAAGAAAGTGAGTTCAGTCAAATCGGCAGAAGCCAAATCAATGAAGGTTGTGGTTGATTTAATTATTGAAGCAATGTCTATCAACAACATCTACTTCAACCAAAGTTCTGATCCACAATGTACAACGCCCAGTGGTGGAAATATGTGTAATTTCTTTATGTGGATCAACAATAACGCTACACAGGAGGGAACGTGGGAGTCAAACTCAGTGCGTCAACAAAAGTACGAAGTCCGTTCAACCGATAAATCTTCTGCATTTATCAATTATGACAGCCCACAAGCCGTGAAATACCTGGTGGACTTAGTTGGTGCATGGATAGACAGAGGTGCGAATGGCGTCCATCTCCGTGACGTGGGAGCCATTCGAAACAATTCACTAGATACTCTGGTACAGAAAGTTTGGAAAAGCAAATTTGAAGGTCAAAATAAAACTAGGGCTTTGTTCGTGTATTCTGCATCTATGAGCCAACCTCCAGCTCATACAGATCAATCTGTCAATGGCAGTAACACGGATCCTGATTCGGTATTGGTAAATGGTGGAGATGCGGGGCACGTCATGGTGGAGGATGTGGGTTCGAAACCATGACGTGCAGGTAGCATACGATCTTCGATACGTGGGCTTCGTCTCGTTGAGCACGAATAGCTCGAACGACTTCCGTAGGGAAGGGAGTTATGTAAGCGCCCTGCAGAGCAGCGCTTACATTGAGAGCGCAAGGAGAAGCGCATACCCGGCCAAAGCATAA
>JGI24158J21664_10008181_pt1 | contig 13909 bp, 9 predicted proteins | sample Ectturendosymbi3_FD_21664 | JGI IMG/M metagenome (IMG submission 21664) | reverse complement strand
CATAATCCGTCAGATGGTAGCTTCGCACCATTGGCTTATCAGCCAAGCACATGAACCAAATGTCTGAATCTGCGGTTCCTCTCGTACTGAGCAGAATTGCTATCGCAACAGCACTTCATCAGTAGGGTAAAACTAACCTGTCTCACGATGGTATAATCCCAGCTCACGTTCCCTATTACTGGGTGAACAATCCAACGCTTGGTGAATTCTGCTTCACAATGATAGGAAGAGCCGACATCGAAGGATCAAAAAGCAACGTCGCTATGAATGCTTGGCTGCCACAAGCCAGTTGTCCCTGTGGCAATTTTTCTGACACCTCTTGCTTGAAACTCCCAAGTTCCAAAGGATCGATGGGCCACGCTTTCGCGGTCTGTATTCATACTGAAAATCAAAATAATGTGAGCTTTTGCCCTTTTGCTCTCCGCGAGGTTTCCGTTCTCGCTGAGCTCGCCTGAGGACACCTGCGTTACTCTTTGACAGATGTACCGCCACAGTCAAACTCCCCGCCTGACACGGTCTTCAGAGCAGATCGCAAGCCGACCGAAGACGGCCGCGCTTGAGGCTAGAACCGTGGCCCGAAGGCCGGTTTTCGCTTTACTGAATAAGTGAAAAAACGATGCGAGCTATTTGCGAACCCAGAAAATTCAGAAGGATTTTCTATAATTTCTGTTTTTTATTTTGAGGTCAAGCTTGTGGCAATACAAAAACATGCATAATGGTAACAATNTTTTGTTTTTTAAAAGTNTGCATNTCCCTAAACTCTGTTACTGTTTACACTGACCTTCTGTTGCTCCGGCATCCCTAAATGAATGNGNTTGAAATGTGCACACACGTACGCCTTGCATAAGTGGNTGGTACAATTCGTTCCATTCAAAAAATATCGTTCCATTGCATGTTTACCTTTGAANTAGATAGGCTGTCGTTNGATAAACTGTTGTTCGATGAACTGTTGTCCGATAAACTATCGTTTTGATAAATTGTNGTTCCATGAATTGTTCGATAAACTGTCGNGTCACGCANCAAGACGATTATGGGTAGCTACAGACAGTTGGATAGGCAGAGCCGGATTGAAGGGTATGGGGGGCCCGGGGCAATTTTCACTGGAGGGCCCCTAAGGCGAATTTCATGACGTTATCATTTGTAAAATTTGTTTTCGCTGATTCGCAACGTTCTCGTTTGCTTTTTCCTGTAGTCGATTATGTGCCTGCCGAATTACCTCGAATGTTTGCCGCCTTTGATTGTAAGCCGCACGAAATGGTGTTAAAATTAATGTCAGCTGCCCTTGATTGTAAACCGTACTTGAACATAGGCTACCTAAGTCTCTGAGATGCATTCGTGACGTTCGGGTACTCGTGTGCTACCCGTTAAGATTGGCAACCCCGGTAATAAATGATCTTCACACCACTACAACTGCGTTCTGTTTATCATAATCCCTCCTGTGTCGGATGTGCACGTGATGCTGAAGAAAATCGAATGCGAAAGAAGAGTTTGGTCGACAAAACGTAGCCAAGGAAAAACTGAACGTGATCTATACCTTTCGATAAAGTAAAGAAATAAAAAATACAAGCTGCCCCTGATTGTAAGCCGCAAGAAAAAAATATAAACCGCCCTTGAAAATGGTAAGCAATCTTTATAAGCTACGGCTTACAATCGAAAAAATGCGATACTTAACTGCAGGGCCTTCGAGAGAAATTATACCTGGGGGTACGAAGATCGATACTGAGCCCCACAGCTTCTAGATTCTTGTTGAAACTTGTATAGTTTGTTTCTGTAATAATTAGAATATAGATAAAACAGCTACCATGCCAAGATTTAGAAATATATTAAGTGTGATACTGGCAACTACCATGTACACTCGTAATTTTGAGATTGATTACAGAAAAACTTAACCTGCGCACTTTCATCATCCCGAGCCCCAGTACCTCTCGGGCCGTGGTCTGATGTACATCCCGCATAGGGTTGCCAGCAGTGGCGTAACTGACAGGGGTGCAAATGGGCGAGCCGCCCCCTGGCAAGCTAAATGTTAAAACTGGGCCCTCTATAGTTGACATTTTGATATTTAATATTCTTTTGGTTGTTTTTTTGCGTTTTTCGGGGTGTATTCTTGTTTTCAGCTAGTACGGATACAGACATGCACGACATCCAGTGATTCACTATTATTTCTAAATGTTTTTTTTTCCGAATTTGGGCTAATTTAGTCTAGCGGGCCNCTACGGTGACCGATANGCCCCCTTCAGCGAAGCTTTGCCCCCCACTGGTTCAAAGCTCTAGTTACGCCACTGGTTGTCAGATTCGTTTTGTAAAAATACCAGCCATTTTGATTTGTCAACAGTGCCAGATCTAAGCTGTGCCGTATTTCGTAAGCGGCACAGTTAAAACAAAGAGACAATGAGTATTGTTAAGCCACAATTAATGATGATTAATTTCATAATTTGATTGTATTTTGACTGTTTCGTTACATTTCGGTGTGGGCGTGACGCGAAAATCGCACAAAGAATTGCATCAACAGCAGCTAATAATCTTCGCTGAGAGAACTGCCCTGAAAAAATTCACTACTAGAGTCAGTGTAATTTGAGAAATTCGGCGTTTGTTCGTTTTGAAGTTACGGCAAATTAATTATTTTCAAAATACCGGCTTCAGGCACTGATTTTCAAAATACCGGCCTTTTACCGGCCTCTGCTAAATTAGCAGTAAAATACCAGCCAAGCCGGTGAAATACCGACCATCTTGCAACTCTACTGCCGTACCCCTCTCTCGTAGGCCCTGCTCAACTGCACATACAGTTAGCTGCGAGAATAGAGTTTATGATATAAACACTGCAGTGTATTCTTGCTAAGGAAAAATATTTCCACAGGCTAGTGCAGGGTTCCCAACCTTTCTCTGACCATGTACCCCTTCATAAGTTCGGCAGGTGAGCTGGTACCCCTAAAGTTTTTTTATGACACACAGGCTGAGTAAAACAACAAAAATCCAATGAATGTTAATAGAACAGTAGGTAGAGTCAATTTTATGTCTCGAAGTCAATTTGTTGCGATTGTACAATAAATGTACCCAGAGGTGTAACGAGGGAGGCGCAATTCCCCTGGCGACGAGTCAATAAGGGGGGACAAAATCACTGCGGGGGTGCCGAAAAGTCCCAACAATGCGTAAGCACACAAATGGTATCGTTTTCGCGACATTTGTGCAGCAGGCGTGATGCACGAGGAGATAAACACATGCCAAACATACGACTATTAAGTAAGGTTACAAGCAAAATTCAAATGTATTTGCACTGAAGAAAACAGAAAATATTTATATTCAGTAGTGCTTACTAAAACTGGCAGAAAGTCGAACTTGCAAAGAGAATAATGGTACTCATCGCAACATCGGAATACAGAGTTTGCATTCTTGTATCTCTGTTAAATCACGTCAATTTTTCAACTGAATATTTTAATTAATTGAACTGAATATTTTATTTGAAACAAATAAATGTCATCACGGGGCCCCCTTCGAGCGGAGGGCCTGGGGCAATTTCCCCCGTTGCGCCCCTTAATCCGGCTCTGTGAACAAGTATGAGTGACGATCATCACAGGCTTTCGTGGGTTAAAATGCGTAGCTGTTTGTCCAGCAAACGTGGAAATGTGTAAAAGTCAATCCAATCAATCCTTCACATTGTTCCACACAAGAGAAGTGTCAAAATGATAAAAAAGTAGAAGAGATGGCGGTAGGCAATTTTTATTAATCACATTTATCCCAGTGCGGATGAATTTTTGTTTCATGTTGTGTTTTTCTGCAAAGAAGATGAGAACAATATATCATTGCAGAATTACTCAACCTCATAGAAGGAAAAAATTAACGGAACTTAATATATGGGAAATACAACGGGAAAGCTACTTCGATCCACCCTGAGCTACATCACATCTTTTGTTGTTTCTCAATTGCTCGTTATTCATTTTGCCTACTAGAGGTATTCAATGTTTCAATGGGCAAGGCGCGAATGTCAGGCAAAACATTTTCCATGGATTTGATGCGTCAAATTTTCAGCTTCGTTTTTTGCCCATGCAGAACGTACAACGACCATTTTCTACTAACAAATTTTTCAATTTCAATACATCCTTGGTGCGATACTTCAAGAGAAATGCTTCGTATGCATGAAACCTCACTTGCATTAGTAAACAAAGTACTGCAAATCTGGCGCAAAAGTGGATTTAGAAATATCTGAATAACGCAAGATTTGACAGGAGTTGTGAAACGTTGCCAATGCTGAAAACCCACAGACAAATTGCGGATTTAAAGAAAATGATCGAAAACCTGGTTTTACGCAGTTGTAACATCAAATTTCTGTGTCTCCTTTACAAACCTGGGATTTGAAGACAAACATAATTATTTTTGACATTTTCATTGCCTGAATGTTGCCATGTACTTTCCACAAATCAGTATATTCCCAGATAACGGTTGGTTTTGAAAGATATCAGTAACATCAACTTATTGTGAAGATCTTTTTCTGTCCACTGTCCATAAAACCTGTTGTAAAGCGGTGCGTACGTCTACTACCTGTCTTTCAGCCAATTGTGAACGTGCTCGTGAAAGACAAAAACAAAACCAAGCCAATTAACGTTGAAGCACAATCGCAGTACGACGCAAGACAAATATGCAGTTGAGTCGCAGGAATACCTTCCAACGCTTTAGCGAACCAATGCATGAGTTCCAAAATACGTCAGTTGCGTGATGTAGCGCACCACTGCTGTCGTTGCAAAACTACAACCCATAGAACAGGGGAAGGGAGCCCGACAGATGCAACCCGCGTGAATATTTGATGTGGCCCGCATCAGAATTTTCGTTTGATTTAGAGTACAATATCACGTCAAAAAGAAGCTCAGTGATAAGTAGGTAAAGTACTTTGAGATGGCATGTCACAAGAAGCCTCTGTCACTCATAGTTAGATAAAGGTAGAATTTTAGGATAATCAATTGTTAATTACGGCCCGATAGTGATAATCCACAATTTATGCGGCACGCGATAGTAAATGGGTTCCCACCCCTTCCATAGGAGAACCCAAACCCAGCACATTCTCTTTGCGATGAAAAAGAAATGGTGAAGTGCGAAACGAACTAAAGCAGCGAATGACCGAATGATTTTGCGTCTTATTGCTGAAACCGAACTTTTCACTGCTGCTCTGATTCTACCTCAGGTTGATCAGACTCAATTCGGAGCCACCTCGTCGCTTGTGGCAATAACTTCGTCATGGCTGGGTTTACGTGCCAATCTGACAACTAGTGAGCGTACTTGCCATGACATTAACTTTCTATGAAGAGACTTTCTTTATCAAAGGGATCAGATTCATTCGCACATCATCAGATTGTTTTCGCACATCATGCACGGCATTTATCAAAAATAGGTCTCCATAAAACATTCATGATTTTTGTTCTGATTGCCAATCTTTCGATTAAGCTCTGTGGACGTTAGCGTGTTACCAAATTCTTTTACAGGATGCAGCCCAAGCTTGTACAAGATCAAAGACAATAGCGTTTTGACCCTGTCTGACGATTTTCTAAATGCTGATGCCGCTCAAGGATATTGCCAAATGCTTGGAGGAAGTCTTGTGGTAAACAAAGATCCTATAGTCAACAGCAGTTTTGAAAAAGCCCTGAGCAAGTATACGTCAGGTACGTAAAATACAAATGACTAGATCCAGTATCAAAAAGATTTTCAAAAATTGTTCCGTTTTACTGTATATGAAAGCTCATGTAGAAACAATGAATGGCATGAAATTTCTTACTAGCTCTCCAATTAAAAACTATGATTGACATCACAACCCAACAATTTTAAATGAATTTCGTGGAGATTGAGATTTAAGAATGCTTTCAGAATAATTTTGGGGCACTGATTTCAAATCAATTCTCATATTTGCCCTTGTGGTCATGTTTTTGAGCAATTTGGTATTTTATATGCGTGCAATTGTAACTTTTGATATGCTGTTGCATAAGAGGGTTACACATTTCGTGATTCGTTAAACGTGCTAGCATGCTATTTAAACACAAGTGACTTCCTGTATTGACCATGCTTTGCAAAAGAGCTTATGAAGAGCAATGTGCAGCGTAGAAAAAATAGGAAGAGGTTTAACAAACACAAAATTTCAGTTAGTATATGCTGTATGCTTGCAACTGTGACTTATAAGACCCAGATGACAAACTGCACAGATATTATGGCCTTGCAATGCAATGATTGTGATGAAAAAAACAACGTTAAAATGCAAAGAATAGCCCAAGCATGATAGCATGCTCTTTTTTCACGACAGAAAAGACTGCACGGTTGCTAATCCAGAAATTGTCTTTTGTGTGTTTTTCGGGCGTAGCTGCTGCCAGCAACCTTTTGCTAAGCACCAGTAATAGTCGGCCATCATGTTGGTATTCCAGCATCCCTGGTATCTTTTCTATTGTTTTTATATCTTGGTGGAAGGACTCTCTTTCCTCTTCCATCGTTGCTTCTAAGTTTTCAGGAAAATAGTTTGCATGACTATGAAAAAAATGAACCTTCACACTCATTTCATCCTAATTTTTCGTAAGAATTTAACAGCTGTTTTGAGAGGTCGTAATAGTTAGAAGCTTTAAAATATCCAAAGAAGTTTTCGACAACTGCTGTAAATGACCGCCAAGCATTTTTACAAGGGTTGTCGAGGTAAGTGGATAATATTTGTCCTGCATTTAAACGTGATATCTGAGAACCATAAACAATTCCAGTCTCAACTTTTCAGTGCTCAGCGCAGGGAACTTTTCACACAAATATGCAAAGCAGTCACTTTTACCTATTTAAAGCTTCTACAAACTGTTTTCATACTTTGATATGGAAAGGAGGAAGTAATACCTCGTTTGGATTAATCAAAGGAAAGTGTATAATATTTCTTTACCAATCTCAAGTCTTTCTCTCTTTGGCCAATTTCCCTAGTCCAATGCTCTTTGCAAGACCTGCTCTCCTACAGACACAAGAAACACGGAAAGGTTGTGTATCCACTTTGTTTCCCAACCAATATGCACAAATTCTTCTAATTTACCGCAAATCATCCAGTCATGCTCATCAACTATGGTGCCAGGCACGGACTATTCTGACATAGGATTTTATTGTAGTTACTGCTTATAACAGGCTTCCACTAGCTCACTTCCTGTGGGCCTACGCGGTTCAACAATAGCTGAGAAAGCATTTCAGCATTGAAAAGCACAACTACTGATTACAAAATCTGTTTTCAAGTTAAAAATGGTGGGAGATAACTTTTGAAACTTTTGGTGAGCCTTTTCAATNTTTTGCGAAAAACTGCAAAATGTATGCCCTCTAGCGGCTAATCCTGACCAGACGGACAAAAATGGATGCGATTTTTGNACTCGGNGCCCCNAAAACCCCTAAATCCGTTACAAACTTCAAGTCCCCAAACATCCTGTATACCGGTGTTATCTGTCATAAACAACAGAGATTGCAACCAAGACACAATGAGATATTCTTGTACATGCATCAACGTCTTCATTACTGATATCCACTTCGTCTGACCTGCTGCTCAGCTGGTATGGGCTGACCAACAGCAGGTGCGACTGAGTGGTAGCTTACACAGTGCATTTAGCGAAGTTGTTTCTTATTGCTGAACTTGTTTGGTTGTTTTTCCGTAATATCGCACATTCGAATGACAGCGAAAGATATTGCTGATGTGGCCCTTGACGGGTGTACTGATGACGACATGTCATGCGAAGGGGAACAGAAACATGAATCAGGTGACCAGAAACAAGCAATTAGTTTTGGCTATCTCCAAGTATTGGTAAACGGCGAGGTGCAAAAGTAAAAGCGCTCAAATATCTGTCACAAAAATGAGACAGAATCGCACCAACAAATTTATGAAACGTAGTAGTTTTCTTAGGAAAAGTCAATAAATCTCAAACTCACAGAATGTGCAGATTTTGCAAAAATTGAAGGTGAAAATCACTTGTTGTTGAAAACAAACACGTTGGTAAATCTAGTCTTAAGCACCTGCAATTGTCTCCAATCATGTTGCTATTCCAGCGTCCCTGGAATCTTTTCACCATTTTTTGTATCTTGGTGGAAGTACTCTCGTTGTTCTTCAATCATGCTTCTAAGTTTCCAGGAAGGTAGTTTACAGGATTATGAAGAAAATGGGCCTTCACACTTATATTGCACCCTGATTATTCGTAACAATTCAATAGTTGTTTTACAAGTTAGCTTCAAAATTTCCAAGAAAGCTTTCGACAACTGCTGTAAAGGACCGCCAACCATTATTTCCAGGGTTGTCGTGGTGAGTGGAAAATATTAATCCTATATTGAACATCGTATCTGAGGGCCATCAAAAATTCCTGCTCTCAACTATTCAGTGCTCTTTTCACACAAATATGCACAGCAGCAACTTTCCATACTTAGAAGCTTTTACAAACTGTTTCATCAACCGTTGTTTAAATGGAAAAAGAGGAAGTAACACCTTGTTTGGATTAATCAAAGAAGAGTGTATAATATTTCTTTCACCAATCTCAAATTCTTCTTTCTTTGGCCAACTTTCCATAGTCCAATGTCCTCAGCGAGCCTTGCTGTCCCACAAACACAAAAAACACAGAAATTTTGTTCATCCTATTTGTTACCAAGCCAATATGCACAAATTCTTCTAATTCACCACAAATCATCCAGTCATGCTCAGCAACTATCCTAGCATAGGATTTCATTGTATCTACCACTTATTATCAATAGGCTACCACTAATTTAGTCCCTGTGTGCCAACACAGTTCAGCAACAGCTGATAAAGCATTTGGGCATTTTAAAGCACCACCAGTGATTACAAAATCTGTTTTAAGTTAAACATGTAGGGGAGTTAACTTTTGAAACTGCTGGTGAGGTTTTTCAATGTTTTGCAAAAAAACTTCAAAACTTATGCTCTGTGGCGTCTGATTCTGACCAGATTGACAAAAACGGATGCGATTTTTGGACTCAATGACTCCCAAATCCGTAAACACGTCAAGTCCTCGAATATCCTGCATAGCGGTGTATGTTTTAATTATTGTTATTTACAGAAAAACAACTTGTGCTGGACGGGATGATATTTCCCGTTTCTGTATTTGCGTTGAGACCTATATGCAGGAACCCAGCCCACTGTCCTCTGCTCATAATACGTTTAAAATCTTGGTCACCGCGTGGTTCTATGAAATTTCTTCAAAGGAAAAGATTGCTTGCATTTCGACTGTGATTACGATCATGAAAACAATCGTTGAATTTTTTTTCACTGCGAAAATACAGGTTCGGATACAAGGACATGTCAAAAATAAGCATCTGCGTATATGGCTGCCATAATTTATGGACGACCTTCATTTTTCACGCAGAGTTGTTGCAGATTTCATTAATGGTGATTTTGTAACACGAAATAGATATTTCTTTTACATGAAAGTGAAACAAAATTGAAAAAATAAAAATGGGGTGTATTTGCTCATATTTTCTATGCATAGTTGAAGAAATGCGAATATGTTTTTTTTCTAAGATTTGCAAAGAGTATACATTTATTACAAAGATGTTCCTAATCTTCTACCAGCAAGATTTAGTCAATCAAGCGTTTCGGAAAGTGGTTGGATACAAGCAAGCAGTGATCCATGGTTTTTCTACATGTACAAAGAGTGCGTATTGCTATTGCGTGGATTTCGAATGAGTAATTATGTAAATAAAATATTTTTTTGTAATTTTCCATGGTAAATACCAATTATAGTAACGTCACTTTATAAAATGTTTCTACATTTTGCTTGTACACCGGTTTTACCTCCACAAAGCACACAGAGCATTCAACAAAATTTATATGACCATCTTGCATTGCGTCTTCACTTCCTAAAGAGTTACAGTACTTCTTTTTTACAACTTTCAGTTTCGTGCAGTATGTTTCAAGCTCCATGCGTATGATGCAAGATACTGCTGCACAATGAACTAATTCGAAATATCATTCTGTGTTTCTCTTTCTATTACTAATAGTTTTGCTTGATGTGCAGCCACAAGACCTATCAGAGTTGCATGGCAAAAATAAAGTACTTATAAAAGTCTTCATTAGATGCGGTTCAGAAGCAAATACTCGCACATTTTGCCAATGTTGGTACATGGTGTTTGGAGCTACCCAACTTTCTTAGAATGACGACAGCGTTTGTTTGCTTGTAATAGGTTGTTTCGCGACTTGGTTTACTTCACATAACACTCGTTATAAATTTCCAGTGACGTAAGTACTTTCAGTATGATGTCACTACGTCACGGATTTTGAGTTTTTTATATACTGACTTTGACAGAGCACCAAAGCTACAGCAAACAGAGCACCAAAGCTACAGGAAGTAAACACGAATAAAACTATTGAAGTTCTTTTGTTGAAGGCTTCGCCGAGAGTNCTGGCCACTNTTCGTACGTGCTGCTTAGCCCACGATGCCACCATATGTTTTTTCAGTCGCGTGCTCCTATGTTGGAATAATGCCTATATGTTACTTTTTCCCGGTAGGCTTGGCTGTAAGGTCTTCAGCAGGGAGTTGTGTTCATAAGAAGATTGGAAGAATTCAGTTGCGGAGTGATAGAGATTAGCTGTACCAATCAGTCAGCGTTAGGTCATATTTGTTTTGGAACCATACGTCATAATCTACTGTGATGTAATACATGTGGAATGTATAAAAGCAGTTTTCAGTATGGATTACTTTTTGTGCAGCAGAAACAAGCAAATGTGCCTAGTACACCACTTGGTCACATGTGCAAAGACTTTATGGCGTTTCCTAGCATTGTCGTGAGAGTTTAGAGTCGTAATCGAGAGAAGCGCACGGCATTTGTATGTACAGTATGTACTTACTGGCAGGGGCGTCTCGTTTAGACGGGCTCCCTGATAAATCTATGGCAAAAGATTCCGCCAAACGGCCAAACTCGCCTTAAGTTTGGATTTAGTTACGAAAATTTCACAACACAAACATTTTCGTTACTTCGACACCATTTTTGCTCAACGTTTCCTAGGAATCCACAAAAACAACTTTTCGCTCATTTCCAACGATGCCGCTCATGCGATGACGTTTTCCACATACTTGCCGATGAATTTGGCGATTTCGGGGCTGTCTTCGGCACAGCCCTAAAGGAAAGAAACCAAACAATTTGCTACAAAAACATGGTGGTATATCCGCCTATCGCAAAGCGTTTTTGATAATTTGACGATGAATTTTTGATGAAAAAACGGAGGAAATATGGTCTTCACTGTTTTTACTAGCTAATTTTCTTGGATATTGAATTTTATAATGAAGTTTAACAATGCTTTTACTAGTACTTTGGCGATATTGGCGACATCAGGTTCAAATCTCGTCGCCAATCTCGGGCTGCGAAAATACAGCCCTTCTTCGTTTATCTCCACCAGTGCAGCTTGCAACAGTAGGCTAAGCTTATGAGCTGTCTAGGCTTGGCGTTTGAAGATGTACGGCAGTAGTTGGTGGATCTCATTCTTGGCCAACAAAAGATGTGACTGATTTAAAAGAGTGAAATGTGAAAATTTTGAAGCATGAGAAATCTGGCACGCCTATACAGTAAGCATTCAAGTAAAGACCTAATATTTTGGTAAGGTGAACATTGCAGCTGTAATTGATTCAGGATACAAACGTTTACTAAAAAAGCATAACAATCCAGTTAAAAAAACAGACATTTTGTGTAAAAACATCAACTGTTCGAATTTTTTTGGAAAATTGAAGCTTAATTTGAAAGAACGTGATCAAAGTAGGTTACCAGCTCAAGGAAAGTGGCACTAGCCTAGGTCTGCTGCCATGTCACGGTTTGAATAAAATGCTAAGCTTTGTTAAGCTTTGTTCGTGTTTACGCTTTAGGGTTCGGGTTTAATTTCATTAAACTGAAGTGAATGTTTTCTATGTATCAATAAGAACAACTGAAAATAACGAATTCGATAAGGACTACTGGAGTGACTGGAAACGCCACTAATTATAAAAGCAAGCAGAGCGACAATTCCACATGTTCAACCAGAGATGAAATTTCGCAGCTCTCCCCGCCAATTTCACCACGAGCCGCCACTGCTTATTCGAATGCCAGATTTGCATTTAATTTAGGGACACTATAAGTGGCATTAACATTTTTACTATCAGGTGCAAAAGTTAGAAGACGGCTGTTTATCATATGCAGCTATGGCAGCAGGTTTATACTTACTGCTGCAGCAAGCTATTGCACAAATATCAGAGGTAGTTTTAACGCTAACAAGTTGAAATTTGACGATGACAAGCTAGTTCCTGTTACAGACGTAGTGTTACAGAAAAGTCGCAGTGTTAATAAAAATACAGAAACTCTGGAAGATGAGACAGAAAATCCATCCCCTAACCAATGAGGAGAAACAGGTTAGCATCTGATGATTCACTGCCGACTATAGAACTGGAGGATTTCAAGACAAAAATGCTGATCTTGATTCCGAAACACTTTACGAACTTCTTAACAGAGTCATGACAACCAGGTCAAGGGGGGCGCAATGCCCAGGGCGCCGAATCACAAGGGGGCGTCGAAAGGTTCCAAGAATTTCGCTAGTGCTTTTCGTCAATACCGATCGTTTAATCCCAAATGACCATATGCTCGAAAATGGAGGCCAAAAATTTGTTTCCTTCCCCGCCGTCGCAACTCGGTACGCCCCTGCTCCTTACCATGTGCTTCGACAAAGATATGATTTAATTAAATGTATGAAAAAAGTGGATTGTACTCCAGGCAAAAGAATTGCCCAAGCTTCCATTTGGATCCTAGATCTTTAAACAGGTTTAGTCGGATTTTACTTCTCTCTCGATAACACTCACTTCCAGAAGACCTCTGCTGAGTCCTGATGCTAAGTACAAGCTATAGCTTTGAGCATGTCAAGGGCAAGGTTTAGAGAGAGTGGAAGACTAAAAACTATCTTCATCTTGCTGACAACGCAGCAGGTTTCCCTCCAGATGATAAAATGGTTGAGCTGATACATCTCTTAAATGAAGCTTCAGCGTGGTTTCAGCAGTCTGGTGTGTTTTCACAGTTTCTCAGTGTTGATGAGTAAATGATTCCATACTTCGGCCATCACGGTCAAGATGTTCATAAAAAAACAAATTTATCCGCTTTGGTTACAAACGTTTTTTTCGTTTCCAACGAAGGTTACCCCTTTGAAACATATGAAGGAAAATCCAAAACACGTCAAAAATCGAAACAAAAAAAAACTTGGCACGCAAGTTTTTACACCAATTGAAAACCACGAAAAACCACTTGGCACGCAAGGGCCCATATGGTCAGAGGAAGTGATCGATGATAAATGTCAACATTTAGTGAAAATTCATCACTGTGGATGCATAGTTTAGTACAGTAATTTTGATTTATGTTACGTTATTCAGTTGCACCATGCTAACTGGTCTTGTTCAAACGTCTTGCTTGTTTGAAATTTCCATACCATAAAAATGACGCGCAAAGTGTGTGACATCATAACGAAAGGTTGGTGTGTGTAAGTTGTGGTAGCATATGAAGTATAGCATCAAATTTCCAATGTAATGGAAAGAGACGTAAATATGTAGCAAAGTTATTGTACGACGAACAGCACACTACTGCAGTCAGGGACGAATTTACGCATAGGCAAAATAGGCCATGGCCTTGGGCCCGCGCTTTTGGGGTCCCCGCGCAATTCATTCCTGTGACGACTCAATATTAACTAAAAATTTGCGAAACTGCGCAGAGTCATAACTTCACAATTTACCTTGAAAGAAGCGGAAATTCAAATGATTACTCTAGACCAGTGGTTCCCAACCGGGGTGCCATTTGCAATACCCAGGGGTGCCGCGAGCTAATACGTTTTTTATTATATCATTGGAAAGATATTTTCAAAATGTCGCCAAAACTCAATCCAAATTGCTATGGGTTCGCCACTAGGTGCCGGAAATTATATTTCTGTTTT
>JGI24158J21664_10008180_pt1 | contig 13909 bp, 6 predicted proteins | sample Ectturendosymbi3_FD_21664 | JGI IMG/M metagenome (IMG submission 21664) | reverse complement strand
CAACCGATGCAGCTGCATTGGGCCCCGCGCCATGGTGTTTGGGTAGATTGTTCATTTTTGCCAGATACACCTTGCGCTTGAGAATTCAGTAGAAACGCCATTAAATTTCATTGCTACAAAGAACGTTCTCGTCAGAACTAGCGAATTTCCTCTCGAACGTTAGCAGAGGTGCTCAATTCTCGGGTTAGTGCTTTACTGTATATCTGCGCTCTACCACGATCATAACACGGTTGACTGAACACAATGACGTCATAAAATCACTGCTCAGAGGGGTCCCGCGCTTAGGTCTTGCATTGGGCCCCGCACCTGCCAGGCCCAGCCCTGCACACACGGACTGCTCTGAGCAGTTTGACTTCGCATGCTGCAGGATTTCCGTGGAAGATCTCGTTTTGTAGTATTGCAGACTCTTGTGCAAACGCCATTGCACAGAATCATCGAACAGTGAAAAGTGTTTGGAGTGTTGACCAGGTTGATGAGCGTTTTTTGTTGCAAAGTATTCATCTTCCCGCAAAAACCCACGAGCCTTGCACACCCGAGGCTTGTTGTAAGGCAGAAAAGTTGAGGCGGTGTCGTTGAGCAGCAACGCTCTCGAACAATAAAATCAAAGTTCACAAGAGGCATGTGGAAGCTCGCAGCGCCGCACATCCAACGATGTCGGTTTCTGAGGAATTCGCGGCTTTTCTCCCGAAGCAATCAAAACCTGAGAAATAGCAACGATATTTAACTATGGACGTGATTAATCTTCAGCATTTGTTTGGCGACTCTTAAGCAAACTTGCTGGCTGTTTGCTGAGCTTACTCCGAAAGACGCCATTCACCCATCGTCAGCAACGCACACTGCCACGCACTGTCGGCATCCGTTGCGTGAACGGCATTTTTGCGTCACGCGTCTTAACGCAAAATTGGTTTGTAGGCACGACGGCAAAAGTTTTGAAAAACTTATTGACGCTGATTACACAAGGATACGTGCTTGAACTTTGGAAAACCTTTACCGGCGCCCCATTCTTTACAACGTTGCAACAAAAGGTTGTGAGCTCTATTGTTTGTGACAGATGGGCTTAAGGAGAGCTTTGGGAGGATCCTGTACGTATTAAGAAAAGAGTTTTTCGGAAATGACTTCAAAGCAAAGATCATGTTGACTATTTCGTCGTTTTTGCGATTCGTTACTGCAAAACACAAGAAATCTGTTACAACGATTCAAAGTGTGACGAAAACTCAGAAGAAACCGAAAAGAAGCGCATCGAGCGCAAGTTATGCGCAAGGTGCAATGCCTCGTTTCAGATATTGCACAACTGGGGACAGAACCGCGGTCACCCCACAAACTTTCAAGTGTTCAAAGCTTGTCAAAAAAATGTTGCAAATTTCGCTATTGTGCTCAAATTGTCCAATACCGAAGTTTTAACAGCTGTACAAACAATTTTTAGAGTCTTACGAAAAGTGTTCATAAAAATTGCTTTTTGTGATTTACCTTTTTTGTTTCTGATAAAGTGGATGATGTATAGGTAAGCTAGCAGAAGAGTATGTGAACTTTGAGTCATAGCTTAAATGACGTGATCATTAACAATACAAGAGCCTTGCCATTCCCATTTTTTTCGACAGTTAAATCCCAAGTCACAAGAACGAAAACATTAAACGTGCAATTCTCAAGAACTTGTTGGAAAAATAATATGGGGTCTGCCCGCATTTGGAAATCTACATTTATCAGCACAGTTGTTGTTACATGTTAGCATGAGTCATGCATGTGCACACTTAAAGAGCCTTATGCAGTACATGTTTTTCAAGAATCTGCAGAATCGGTTTACTTTTTGCATATCTTTTCGATCTTTTATTCGTGAACTTAATAAAATGCAAATTCATCATATATACGCACATTTTCTACACCGGAAGTATAAGCGGTTTGCCGCTAAGGCTGGTCACTGCGTTTCTTTATTTTGTAAGTAGGATTATTGAGCAGATTTCACCGAACATGATGTTTTGCGCATCCGTTACTTTGCACAGACACATTTTAGGGATTTCCAAATTTCATCTGTATGGTACGTGATATACAGGGAAATTCTGCTTGTCTTTTACTTCGCCTGGTAGCGCATGCTTCGCCATGGTATGCAACACTGCGTAGCAAACGCAAAGTTCACGGTTCAGGTCGTGGCATCGCTTCAGCACAGTCTTTTCATTGCGAGATGCCAACCCACGCAGTCGTTGCTAATCTTGCGTGGCGAACGTTCCGACATTGTCAAATAACTCGACGTAGAAGCGTTCGCTGCAACAGTAAATTGCGCGCAAACACACAAAGGACATACACTGTGTGCCTTGACGACCGTCTGTAGCAGATCGTCATTTTAAAAGTTCGGGGCAAGCTTTGATTGTCAAAACCTTCTTTCAAACAGTTTTATTTGCGGAGAAGTATATAAAGAGGTCGTGCGTCAGCGCCTAGAGCTGTTCATTTTATTTCAAATTCCAGCAAAGGTTACAACGCCTTCATACTATGGGATGTACGCCCAGTTAGAAGTTATAAACCATCTGGCAATACTTCCTGTAACGCTCTCTCTGTAAGAAGTGTTCACCTGTTATTGTCGATCTGCGTCCGAAAGTGGAGACCATCAAGAATGCAAAGCATGTCTTTTTACTTTGCTGCAAGAAAGTAATTGCAACATACTGTACTGAGTTTGGTTTCAAATTCAGTCCATCATAAGGTTGCATGCCTAGTTTTAAGAAAGTAAAATGAAATTTGCCGCACAATAGTACCAATGAAGCTGCTTTTTTGGAAATTTGACTCGAAATCGGCAAATCTACTTCCACAAACAAATCAGATCTTTTTGTTAATACCTTACAACATTTTTCCGTTGTACAAAGTTATCTCTGAAATAGGTATGTTTGCATAACTATGCATCAGAGTCTGTATAGCTATTCCCAAGAGTTATTTTACCAGCTGCGCATGGTATTCCTCATTAACCTGGCTCTCAGTATTGAAGTTCTGCGATTTGGCTCCACTGCAAACGCCCCACACTTCGATTATGACAGCTCTTTGGAAAATAGTCAAAGGTAAATTTCTAAGCCTTAGGGAGTGGTTCTTGCCATAACTTACGTAAATATGTTCCACAAATGTTGCAGAGGTGTTCAGAATTTCATTTTGGCCAAGCTATGATTTAAAATTGCTCAAACGTTGCGATATATTCAAATACGTTTTAATGCAAATGGATGTTTCTTTTAATAATCTACTGGTGATAACTTAGCGTGGAAAGAAGGTGACGTTCCATAAACAACTTTTACCTAAAACTTAACAAAGTTGTTTTGAAAGCCACGCAGCCACACACGTTTTAGATAAGCTGAATAGATCACGCATATGAAACTGCTTTGAGCGTTTCCAGTCTTTTGTACCCAAATTCTTCAGTATAGCCCAGATGAGACATTAATGTGATTTGCAGATAAAGGTCCACTAACAGAGAACCCTTTTTGAAGCAGGACAAAAAGCGTAAATTATCGGGCAGGTAGTTACCAAACTCTTTACTCATATGCGAGAAACCCTGCAGGGCATAGGTGCAGGAGCAAGCAATTTTTGGGGGACGCGAAGGATATTTTGCCCACGTTTGCCCGAAAAATTTTTTACGGCCAAGTTCCCCTCTACCGAACAAATTTTCTGCAGCAGCTGATTACTCATCAACTCTCACAAACTTTAAACAAACTCTCAAGCACGAAGTTAAATGACAAAATTTCTTTTTTGTATTTTTTGGAGTCAGACCCATTTATACACTCAACAACAAACAAGTGTACTTTCATTTAATGTTGCTAATAGATGTTGAAACTTCTGTGCCCAAATTTTTTTTTATTTTGCCCGCATTTTCAACAAATCAAAACTTTTGGGTGTGCAATTGTTACCCCAGCTCAAAGCTACGTAACCATTTCGTTGAGTATAACGCAATCGTCGAAAGATAGTATCATCCGCTATCTATTCCCTAGGTTAGTACAGCTTTATGATATCCTTGGTGTATAGCAAACGTAGAACAAACAAACAATTCCATTCCGTTCTTGCAATGACAATTTTCTTGTGTAATGTACATCGAGAAAAACTATACTGAAATCAAATACGCACATTCAAGACAACCCTACAGTTTTAAAGATCTAGATCAATCATGAAAATATTTACTTCCTCTTGGAAAATCTTAGAAATGCAATACTTCACTCACCGGGAAAAGACGATCCTCTCGTTTTTATTAATTGAGTGTGAAACGTTCTCTGGAACTATTTGACTTAAGTTTATTCAATAAGGTCATGCCGAATTTGGTAAATGTCTAAAATATGAGTTTAGTCAAGAAGACATTTTAAATGAAAATAAAAGTGGGGATTTTTAATTGCAGCAGGTGAAAACTATGTACAAGCCGGCCCATGAATACAGGAAAAGATATTTGCAAACAAAGTGAAATGAAGCCAGCTTGTGTGTACAGAGTTAAATTAAAGCTCAGTAACATTCAAGTGTAGGAGAAAGCAAAACACTTGACCTGAACTAAACTTGTCTGAGCGGCAGAACAATGGGCAGCAAAGCAGGACGCTGCCATTTCTCTCTGCGTATTGATACGTTTCGAGTTTTGCTGTCATGGGCGTTGGAAGGATTTTTTCCAGAGGGGAGCCAATAGTGAATTTTTCCAGACGTAGCCAAAAATATATTTCCGGGGGGGGGCAAAAGTACAAAAATTTAATTGTACCCACTCGAAACCAAGAAAACAACTTTTTTTTCTAAAAATTTAATAGTAAATTGTCAAATTTTTAAATTCCAGAAGGGGCCTTGGCCACCACTGCCCCCCCTTTCGACGCCCATGCTTACTGTATTGTGTGTAACAGGCGTTGGTGCCTGATGGGCGCATTACTGCATAAAACCATGTTCGCCTAAAAATTTTACCGTGTTTCTATTAAATGTACACAAGATTTAAAGATTTTTATTAATTTTTATTAAATATTGAAAAATTTATATTTTAACGTTATCGAATTGCAGAAAACACAACAGCTTTTGTTGGTTTTCTTTTAAAAAAGTAAAGGGCAACTACCAGTTTCAAAAGTAAAAGACCAATGACAGCAAAAATCTATCTAGATTATCTCTTCGCTTTAATTATGGCCATGCTTCAGAACCCTGATCATAGGTTTTAAGCATTTTATCAAGATTTGAAGTCTTGTTCGAATGTTTTTGGTATTGGACAACCCTCCAGAATCATGTTGTGAAATAAATGTAAGATTGACTTGACCTTGATTTTAGAAATGTCAATTCATTTATAACACAAACTAGGTGGAAGCAATCTCAACAACTAGCTGTTTCCCCTCCGAGCACTTTAAATATTTAAATATTAGCAATTTTAAGAGGTCAGCACTACCTCCACGATTAATGCAACCATTAGTATTGTCGACAAAAATTTCCCGAGTTATAAAAGATAATTATTTGCGCAGTACAAATAGACTTAAATTTTAGTCAATAAACTTCAACGTTAAATTTTTTCGGGCGAAGCAATTCGCAACAGTGTGATCTGTCTTTTCAATTGAACTTCTTCGACATAATGAAATGTTTTCAGATCTGAAGATTTCAGTTGCTTAAAGCTCAAATGTTTATCTGAGAAGCGAATACCAGCAGCAGCGGTCATGCGGAAAGGTGTTGCGTAGGTGGTGGTGTCCACAGCGAACTGAAATAACAGCATTTTATCGCTATATTCGTGCTTGAAAATGCCAGTTCATGAAAAATGCGGGGGCGGAAGCTGGATCAATTGTGCATAGAAACATTTCATTTTGACGAAGTCATAGGCAGCAGTGCATCAAGATGACAAGTCTGCTATTCAAGTTGGAAAGCTTTTCGCGGTTAAGAAAGGCGAAGCGGTTTTTCCTTATTTTTACGATTAGCTGAACTGCGTCGTCATTCCGCGTGTCAGCTTCTTCAGGGACAATACACGTCTTTGCCGCAATTAAGAGCGCATCGCGCGGTAATTGGCCCTTATTAGCTCGAGAATGAGTTCTAATTTATGTCTATTGTACGGTGTCACGCGTAGTAACTTTGCAATCCGACCATTGTGCTAGGTGCGATAGCACGAGTTTGGCATCGTAAATATTTTGTCACGGCTTCTCGGTGAATTCTTTGCCAGCACTTGCATGGTGCCAAATGAGGCATATTTCTTTATGGCCTGACTAGAAGACCCTTAGAAACGCATGTCGTCGTGTAGAAAGCAAATAGGTGTAACATGACGTTTGTCAGACTTCCCATGAACTGCTAGCGTGCACGTTCCTTCACCCTCTCAGAGACCTTTTGCCTACTTGTTCATTAACGAAGAGTAACTTTAAGGCTGGAGAAATCGTTGGCCTTCTATGCTATTGTTTGATGAAGACTGGAGAGAATAAAGCGAAAATAACCCAGCTGCACAAAGTTTCCCAACGATGGATACGATTTCTTTGATTTATTGCCTAATTAAGTCGGTGTGTAGTTTAATAATTACAAGAGCTGTTAACAGATTTGTTGAAGTAAGATGATTTAACGTTGGTAAACAAATCCACCACGCATGAGGTGTGCAAGGATTTTATGACTTTTTCAGCACAAGAAATTGAAAACACCTATGACCAGGATCCGACAGACCCGTCATTGCTTAAAGTGTGGCCTACATGACTTTAGGAGAAACAGTTGTTTTCTTTACATGCCTTACTATGAATCGTAGAAGAAGCTTTCAATGTATTACAAATTGTTTCTCGGTGGCTTTTGCTGAAAGTACAAACTGTCACTAAAGTTGCTTTGGTTGTAAGGCGAGAATGCGCGCACCCACATGCTCATTTTGAGGATTTTGCATAATTTCTTCTGAGTAGCATACGATTGCTTTTTAGACAAACAAATACCGTAGCACTACTGTCTACATCTACTTTTTAAACATCATTCACTGCAAACAAAACAATGGTCCTAGATTTGGTTCAGGTGGAGAAAGTTAACGATTGGATGTAATTGTCAAACATGAGCGGAATGTTGTTTCTAGTCACTTTTCGTCCTTGCTCACCAATTCAAACGACGCAAACCGGCTAATGACGCATTGTCATTCGAAAGCAAAATTTATCGAAAATACGGTTCGTAACCCTAAGCACCTTGACATTATAATATTCGAGACTCCCAACAATCCATCATCCGCTGTGCTATTAAAGTAGCCTTCCAAAATATGTTTTCATATCTCCGGCAATGCGAGAAGAAAAGTAGACTCCGGTCAAATTTTGTTGGCCCGTGCAAACCAGCAGAATTTAACCCGCTTTCTTAAATATGATGATACAATTTTTAGAAACACGAAGCACTGCCAGCTTGATTTGCTGTTCCTATGAAGGTATTATCAGTCGCTTTAAAAGAGGTAGAAGTTTATTTTAAATCGTTTCAGGATTTCGGAAAGAAATATTAGAATGTTGCAGTATAAGCATCGCCAAACCGAAAAACCGCAATAATGTCGCAACACCTCAGTTCAGTCACGGTATGTAAGGTGTCGGTGACCGGCGGTACAAAATTTGTATAGCTGTGTTATTTATTTGTTTGTTTATGCGCATTTACACAGTAATGCAACTGTGTAAATGCGGATAATTTAACTCACTCAGTGGCCGTGGATCGAACACCCAACCTTTCACTTGAGATGTAGACACTCTGCCACTGAACTACCGCCGCCCCAGAAGTAGGTTTGAGGATAATCAAGTGAAAAAGATGAAAAAAATTTGTTGATAGCCTAAAAACTGTACAAAACGGTAAAATCCCTCATAGACTCACCCGCCAAATAAAAATCAAACACTTATGTTTGAAGTAAAAATTTTGTTCATTTTTGATAGAAAGTTGCCCATTCAGTCAGAGCTGTTTTCCTGCCTTAGCTTCAAAGGTACTTTTGAACACACCGCTAATGAAAAACGACGGACTTGCACATCACTGCTGTATTTGGTGGTGGTCAGGAAACTCTCCACCATACTGTAAATCTACATACTGGGAAAAACGCCTCTGCACTGGAAAAACAAGATCGGTCATAACTGAAAATACAATTTGTGAAACATACATGTCATTATCAACCTTTAGAGCACCAGGTATTGTTCTGTATTTAAAGATCAACGATGTGTTTCAGCTGGTCAAACACAATACGCTCAGGCAAGTTTGAGCAGTTGGGTGCTGACATATTTAACAGACAATTCGGCACGTATAGTTATTAGCTCAAAGCTCACGCGTTTTGCACCAGTGTCAGAGATTGGCATTTCACTATATTGTGCGGTTTTCGCAAGCCTTATGTGCACACGCTGCTGGAGGACCAAGACCGGAAACACTAGAAATGATAATGGGATTGAATGCCGTAACCCACTCGCAAATTTGTTCGTCACTGGTTCACCATAAAATGCAGTGTTCGCAACGACTTACGTCGATCAATCCAATGCTTTTACACAGCTGCGGTTATGAGCTTACAAAGTTTCGCAAATAGCACTGTCGTCGTCGTTGTTGACGTAAGAAGAGAGTGCCTTCTGAATCGGCGAAAAGCAGTTTTCAGTTGTGCAATGATAAAAAATCGATTTCACAAAGATGATAAAAAATACTTTTTGGACTTCACAGCAAAGTAATGCGTTTAAAAAACGATTACCACACAGTCAGCAACACACATAATTTTTCAAATCACTTGCTATTTTTTGTCTCTGACAATGAGAAAAATATTCTTAATTTAGTTGCCAAGGGGTGAATCGCTTCCAAACTGGTGAATGTAGCAGAAATCCATTCTAAAAGTATAAAATAATTGCCTATGAATAGAAATCAAGTCAACACAAGTTTTGCTCATAAGAATAAAAAAACAACATGGATCAAAGAGCATAACGTTGGACTGTGTCCTTTACGTGTACTAACCACGTGAGCTACCTCACAGTGCAGAGTTGTAACTATTCAGTTAAGTTTTCCTGGATTGATAAAATTTTGCAGAATCGTTTGCAAAATGATGAACAACGCAGCTTTCTGAAACGTTGTCTATGCCTAGAAATGCATGTGCTGTCCTATCACCGAACACGTCAATATACTGTGCGATCAAAGTAGGCCTACATTCGAAAGACTTTCAATAAAAATTTGCTTCCCGTCGTTTCAAGCTCTGTGCAGAACCCTTTTATTAGATATGAAGTTTGAACAAGGGCTGGCAACGACAAACGCATTGCACATGAGACATTTTGGCACATTTTGTCACCGCTTCCAATGCGTATGAGCAGTTTGCTGTTTTATGCAAACGGTTAAAAAAATAGGAAACATATTTTATGTCATTACATGCAAAAACATGGATACTAGCCGAAATTTGTAGACAGCGAAAAATTTTTAGTCAGAGGTAAAATAAATTTACATGTATTAAAACAAGTAAATTGCACGCAGCTTCATAGATTTGGTTCAGTGACTGCCAATTTTTGAAGGAAAATCTGTTTTTTGTTTTTCTACAAGAATTTCTTAAAATGATCAGAGTTTGCAAAAATTGAAACTTTCCTGTAATGGCAACAAAAATTTCTTATAATTGTTAACATGTATTTTTACTGACCAGGAGGCTACCTACGCTCGCCTCAGGGCTTCCATGGTTGTTAAAGTCTTGACACCTTGTTATCTAAGCCTTGCCATTTCACCTACGAGAGCATAATTGTCAGGAAAAATTCCCAAGTAGGAATTTTAAAGAAAACCACTGTGCTATCGCAAATTGCTATTTTATGTCTTATGGCATCAAATACGAAGTGGAAGAGTAAAATATATGCACTGCACTTAATACTTTTAAGTGAAGTTCGAACGTATTGGTTTCTCTAATTATTTCGTTTTTTACTCAAATGTGAAATCTTTGCAAAGACAAAAGAGTTCAACAAACTCATTTTAGATTTTTTTGAAAACTTCACGTTTCTGGAAAAACAAAATGTTTTCTAACAATCAGTTGTATTTAAAGTTCACATCATCTTCCTCTTACAAATACAGTATATTATTTTTTCTCCGGAAAGCGATGTCCGATCTAACAAATAGTTCTGTAAGACTTGTGACAACAATGTTTGAAATAATTCAAGCTTTACGCTTAAGTATTTGATTGGTCCTTTTAAGTTTCATTACAAAAAAGTCTGCGAGTCCGGAATGAAACGACAGAGATGCTGTGATCACTCATCTGCCGCAGGATAGTGCAACAGCAGAGTGCTTGCGATTATGCAGTGACACTTATAAAGTCATTTGCTGAAACAAAATTGCTTAAAGTACAGTGTTGGCAAATGCATAAAAAATAGCTGTTACCTACCTGAGAGAGGGGCTTAAAACACAAATGTGGCGAAAATTATTAGATATGGTAATAAATATAACTTAATTTTAATAATATGTGGTTTAAAAAGTTACTAATGTGTCCTTGAGTATGTATTTTCTGTACTGAAAGCACCACATTCACACCTATAGAAAATTATTTTTCTCCTTTGCAATAAGGAGTTTGTCAGAAATATTCACTATCATTTCAATGTTAGGAAAAATCAAGGAATTGAAATAACTATTTGTCAGTAGGTGCGTATATATCTACAAAGTAAGCTTACAGAAAAAAGTATTTTATAACAAGTGACTTACTATATTACAAAACAAGTCCTAATCTGTTAATGAAATAAGATAATCAATTCCATAACAACGAACAAATAATTTATGTTTCGACCGTTGTCCAAGTATAACAAACGCTTTCCTCTCAGCAGCGTTTCATGTTCAGTTCCATTTTATTGATGCACTGCGACAATCGGCGATTTTATGAACGATTTTCACGTTCGATAGGTTACAACGAAATTGATTTCAATTTTTCCAACTCAGCGTAAAGATCAAACGCTCAGTTTATAAAAGCGCGGCTAAAATCGACTTTGAGGCATTATTTTGACAACACCGCATGTCTCCAAATGATGTGCAAGGTCGTTACCAAGATCAAAGTGAACGGATTGGAAAAATAAAAATGCTTCCCCTGGTTAATTTATACCAACTGCCTCCAAAATTGAATGGCAACGTATGCTAAGTTTGTTATTGCTGCCCATTTCCCGAGCACTGCCATATGCCCATGCTGAGTAGTATCCCATGAAGAGCATCATCGGGGCAGGTGGCCACTTACGGAGTAAATTGTAGCCAAGGCTTATTTGCAAAATTATGCGTAATGCAGATGGCAGCAAAGTGAGGCTTCATCGTCATACAGCGAAGCAAAGCTTACTACAAAGTTCTGTCTACGACTGTTTCAAGCATCTTCTCTCTAATTTGTCCAAACGTTACACGACTGCAAAATTTAGCCTTGGGTAACATTGACTTGACGTTCGGCTTGTTGAACACCCTGTTTTACATTATACGTCGTATACTTTGATCTTGCTCACTAGAATTAGCGATTTTTCTAGCGATACAGGCCTGCAATTAACAAACAAACGTATACCGTTACAATATTATATGTAACAGCATTTCGTGTAGCTTCCATTTCGCTAACCGCTCAAAATTCATGGAAAACAGGTAAATAAAAATATGACAGCAAAATTTAAAAAATGTTCTACTATATATGCTTGTATATCAAATCCATTAACAAGACGATTTGATGAAAGCTCAAAGCAAAACCAAAAGCAAGTTCGGAGAAAAGAAAATCTCAAGCTAAGCGCGAAATGCGCCGGTCTAATTGAGCTATCAAATTATCGTATCAAATGTCTTAACTTCATCCGAAAACTTGTGACGTACCTTTCGACCATAGTGACATCAAAGGGAGGAGGAGCAAAAATGTTAAAAGTCATGCTTAAACGGCGCTGTTTCACCTTGTTTCCATTTTGAAAGAGTTGCTGCCAAAATTCATGAAAAACGCTCAAGTGTTTGAAGACGCTGCAAGACCACAACACCATTTCAAACAGTTTTGTTCACTAAACTTACTTTTTTTCACTTTGTATGTTTGAATATACCTTGTTCCTAGCAGAAGTTTAGTTTGCTTTGTTTCGACTTGAAAATAAGCAAATTTTTGCCTGCGCAACGCATGACGATGTTGCAGATTCAAGCAGGCTTTTCTTTTGAGATATATCACTTTCTACATCTATGAAAAGCTTCTTTTGGATCATATGCATTTAAAGGGCGGTTTTTAAGATATAACGAACCCACAGTGTAATTGTTACTGGAGACTCTATTTGTCTCATGCGACCTTGCGACCTATCCTACTGATAAATAGAACACACTAGAGATTAGGGATTTCCAAACGTTTTTCAAAAAAGGCCAACTTTGATCACGTGAAGGTGCCCGCGGCCCGCGGTGCCAGCATTTCCTCACGACATATTATACTCAAAGATGCAGGTTTGCATAATTCAGGCATTTCGCATACCGTTTGAAGTAAAATTACTCCTTTGCGACGGCTTTCTTGCTCATATTCGCCCAGATCAAAACACAAAGGCGAACCTCACGAAACCGCCGTCGCTTCGACACAGAAGCGTAATCTAGGTTTGGGCATATACAACACAATGTGCCCGTGGGTCACACTTTGGATGCCCCTGCTATACTTATTCCATATCTCATCAAGGCACCACAATGTCGATTAATGCAAGTCAGTTATGGCTAAATAATTGAAAAAAATTATGAAGACTGGATTATTTGAGGAAAATCGGGAAGCGGTTTTTATTAATGAAATGTTTCTTGTTAGAAGTTGTTGAATTGGAGCTAGTTGATTTTTGTCTCTGCAGCTTTTTGGGCTAGCGTGTGCTTGTTTCTGCAGTCTGCGCACTTTCTCTGAACTTGCTATAGTCGTTTTCACTATTTCACCTGCAAGCTTTTGCTCACAAATTTGCTGGGCTGAAGATGTGTCACTGACGTGAAAATCGATTTCCTAGCAAAACAATTTGCGATCAGATTCGACGGTCATCCTTGTGGTGTCTTGATGCTGAAATGTGGATATGTGCAGTCAGAATCATCGCAAAGTTATGAAAGCAGTGCGTAGAAAGCTGATTCCTTGCAGGCTAACAGCCGATCCTGGAGGTTTTCATTCTCTTATGGCAATGCGCGCTACAAGAGCTGCGAGCGCCATCACGTGAAACCTTTGAAACGTACTTTCTAGAGATGGCACGGGCCGCTAATGTTCCGGTTTTTGGGCGGGCCGCTGACGATATTTTTTGCGGTTGGACTTCACCGAGCCGCTCCGAGCCACCCGTTAATGTTGAATAAAACTTTAAAAATTTTTTGAGTTGAAAGAACCACTCGGTGGCAATAAAAGTGAGTGAAACTACTTGGCATTGCTTTGCCGTTGCTGTATTTTAAGGCAAATTTGCTTTTCCCATATGTGAGTACTCCGTCAGGCGCGACTGGCAGGTAGTACACTTTAAGAAACTTTTCGTACGTGGTGATGACTTCTTGCATGAGCTTGGCGGTCAGCGATTTTGGTGTTGAGTGGCTTCTTGGAGGGAATGTGTTGTGCAAAATTTTTATGGTGTGCTATAGGTGTTTTTGATGTATGTACCAAATCACAATCGCTAGCAAGGTTGCGGGGTTTTACGTTTAGAGTTTTAGGTTTAGGGATTTAGGTTTAGGCTAAAGGTTGAACGTTTTGTGGTGAGGGTTCAGGTTTAGGCTTGTAGGATGAGAGTTTCAGGTTGAGAGCAGAACGGCCACCGGAAAGTCTTCAATAGGGGGGCTTTACTTTTGTGCGGGGGTCTTGACATTGTAAAATTGACAAAAATCCACTGATTTATAAAGCATATTTTCATATTTCAGCTTGTGGGGACTTGGAGCTTTGTTTGGGGGGGCTAAGCCCAAAAAAGCTATCCCATGGTGACGGGATTGGTTGAGGGTTTTATTTTTATTTTAGGGTTTAGGTTTTTCAGGTTAATATTTTATGGTTAGGGTTTTAGGTTTAGGGTTTTAGGTTTAGGGTTTTAGGTTTAGGGTTTTAGGTTTAGGGTTTTAGGTTTAGGGTTTTAGGTTTAGGGTTTTAGGT
>JGI24158J21664_10008179_pt1 | contig 13910 bp, 8 predicted proteins | sample Ectturendosymbi3_FD_21664 | JGI IMG/M metagenome (IMG submission 21664) | reverse complement strand
ATAGAAAACTGTAACATTTAGAAATGCTTCGCGACCCACCTGAAATAGCTTCGCGACCCACCAATGGGTCGCGACCCACTGGTTGGGAAGCACTGATTTAGTGTAGACTGTAGATACTAAACTTAGGGAAGAAAATTTTGTGGCGAAACACTTCCCTATTTTCCTACGTCCCTTTTTGCCTCCAATTAGGGGTGCCCTTCGGATCAGATGCAGATATCATTTTTTTGAAACAGGACAGTATTGGATAATGATAAACCAATGTGATAAATAATGATATACCACTATCCGATCATCTCTGATATCTGACACAAATACAGATACAAGATTACGCTTTTTTAGTCTTTCAAAAAGGAAAACCAGATTCATACAATTGTTTAGACACTACTAGTACTCATCTTTTTTTAAGTGACTGAAAAAAATTCAGTCAATTTGGTCATACTGCTTTTTTCCTGTCATAAAAAATAACCGAAAACGAAAAAATACAGATGCTTGCTATTTTGGACAAATGACGAAAATGTCTCAGCAAAAAAACGGGTTGAAAGCTACCATTGCCGGCCAACATTCACATTGTGGATGAATGATTTTTTGCTTGCAGAAGATTCATCCATTAATGCAAAGTAGTGCGGTGTACTATATATATATGAGATTCGTTTAAATAATGGTTGAAATAAGAAAAGAAAAGTTTGGAGAAACAAACAATGGTGATGTTGTTCATATCTACCATTTGAAGTCAGCCAAGATCGAAGTTGGTATCATTAATTATGGAGCAACAATGGTGTATTTAAAGGTTCCTGATCGTAAAGGGACAATGGGGGATATTATTACAGGATTTGAAACATTGCCTAGTAAGTGCTCAAGTAGTTAATTTAATTTTAATGTAATTCAGCTTTTATGCAAAGCTGTCTCGGATGCAATTGTAAGAAAATATGCAATCCTACATTATGTGTGAACTGTTAATACGGCCTTTAAAAAGCTAAACCTTTTGTGTATGACTTTTCTTCTAGTACGTTCACAATGCATACCATAGGCTATATCATGTGATGATGGTTGCTTAAACTGCGAACAATACAAAACTTCTTTATAATATAACATCCCGTGTATTGGTATAACATTTCTGGATGCTTGCTGTAGTTTTAAGCAAAAATTGTATTTTGACAATTCATGCAAAATGCGTCTTTGTTTTGTTGAAGAACAAAGTGTCTTATGCACAACTCATTGTTGAACTTCTGCCTTTCTTAATATTCTTTTTTACTGGTAGACATTTTGAGCTTTACCTAAGTGTCAAATGTATTTCTTTTTAGCATTGTAGCCTTTAGGATAAGTTTTTCAAAGAGTAAATGTATTTCATTTTTCATTACATTGCAACAAAGCCACGCAATGCACAGTATGGCACAATAACAGCAGGCAGCTACAGTAGGCCTAGTCTTAATATAATTAAAGTATTAAAGTGTGACTTAGTATGTCATAACAAAATTGCAAACAACAATATCCTGTAATTTAACAGTGGAAATATTTAAAAATAATGATGTACTTAATGAAGGTTGTGGAGAAGGTGTACCACATAAATCAAATGGATATCATAGGTGTATGTTTGAAACTTTTTTGTACTTAACTTAGGTACTTTGAAATACTGCTAGATGTTGCCCCTGATCGCCTGTTCAGTCTTTAAGTGCAAAATAGTTTGTTGAATTTTCTTAAGGCTAATGATACATACAATATTTCAACTTGCATTGATCTTGCTTAGTAAATTGTTGTAATGTTGTCAAACAGAACTTTTTTTTGTGATAAACAATATAGCATATGTACTCAATGATTCTTATGAGCTTTATGCTATTGTTGAATGTTGCATAAATGCTCTCAATTTAGGTTATGTGGGAACAAGAACATTTTTTGGTGCCACAATTGGAAGGGTTGGAAATCGTATTGCCAAGGGCAAATTTTCAATACATGGCATTGATTATGTGCTTGACACCAATAATGGCCCAAATGCTCTTCATGGAGGGTTTAATGGCTTTGATCGAGTATGTGATGGTTCTTTTTATGCATAAAATTAATTATCTGATTCATATATACCTACGAGTGCAAGTGTGTAATAGATTTCAATATTTTCTTGTTATTTTTACAATAAAGATAGGCTCCCTTAACTGTTTCTATTACCACCTGCATAGGAGTCAGTAACTGATGCAAAGAGTCAACCAATTTTTTAACTTTCTAGTTAATATGGAATGCCGAACCTGGAGATTCTGGTGTCACATTCAGGTAAAGAAATATCTCTGCAATTTTGAAATTATAATAAACTTCGGTTTATCTGGATTCGATTTGACCGATGATTTTATCTGGTTTGGGCAAAAATCCGTATTAACTGAATATCGTTGTTTCTAACCTGACGTTGTCTAAGTATGGAGTTATTGGTGAAAATCACTTAAATTGAACACATTTATGACCCAACAGCAGACTTTCACAGCAGCAAAACAAATTTCTTAATGTATTTACAATGGTACATCAGACTAATAACTGTCCTATCCAGGCAGGTATGAACAATGTTAAGTTCATAATTCTATATGACTTGGCTGCGAAGAAATCTGAGATTTTGTACTTACACAAGGATTTCTGCGACTGGTCCATAAGCAGTCACTCTATTTGGAAGGTAATGCCCTCAGACATCTTACCGAGTACAATACACTCAGGGATAATGCTCTATATATACTCACACCCAACATTGATCAATAGACTGAAACCGTGGTTTGGCGGAGTGCCTATGTTCAACATAATATTCTATGCCCGTGTGTGATGTATAAAATCATCTTTGCAGTTAGTTGGATGTTGTGCGCAGTTGCAGCCATTCTTATCATAATTCTATATGCTCGTTGGTGATTGTGAGCACTCTTGTGTTGCTTCTGGAAATTGCTAAATCTTTCCTAGAGACCAGTCAGTGGATTTAAGAATGCAACAGCATGGAATTGCTAAAAAATCCAGATTATGTGATGTGAAAAGAGCAGAATTTATCAAGTATTGGCAAAGATCCGGATTAAAAAATTTGGATAAACCGAAGATTTTTATAAAGAAAATTGTTAGAAATCATTCATACCACCAGTTTTATCCAGTTTTGGTGAAGATCCAGATTAACTGAGGTTTACTGTATTAAAATTATAATTAGTGAAATTAAAATGTAGATTATATACAAGGAAAGTAGGCTATTTATTTGACATCTATCCAGCATGCTGATCTTAATGTGCAGTTTGAAATATTGGATTGATTGTTAATGTGATTGTTTTTCAGTTTATTTTGCTTTTTGCATAAACTTCTGGATTTCTTTTGATTTTTTGCAAGGTTGGTGAGTGAAGCTGGAGATCAAGGGTATCCTGGTGAGGTCATGGTTGCTGTTACCTTTTTGGTGACTGAGGATGAACTGATTATTGACTACCATGGCACAACCACAAAAGCTACCCCTTTGAATTTGACCAATCATGCTTTTTACAATCTAAGTGGTCATGTGAGTACATAATACATACTGATGTACACTAAAAGGGCAAAATGTCTTGGCAAAGATATTCTTAAAACTGGAATGTTTTCAACTTTTTGTGCTTCCAATATGCATTGAAGAGGTTTGAAAAAGTTGACTAATATAAGTCAGTCTGGCTAAGATAAACTGACATAGAACTATGATTCATTCTAATGTTAGATTGTTTGTTTGCAACAGTAAACCTTAGGATTGAAATTTTCAAGGAGTACAATAAAATAAGAAATGGCTCTGGAACCAGTCGCAAGTGAACACACTCATTTGCTACCCTCTACATCTTGAACAATATAGCATAGCTGTGCATGTAGGAAATTGTTGTTAGTAGATTTGATTGAGACTCAACTTGCTAACAAGTTTTTTTGGGCTGTCATTTTTTCAAATATCTTATGTTCACAGGAGACATGGGATAAGGACTTGTCAAACCACATCATTTCTTCACCAGCCTCTGAGTATTTGCCATCAGACGAAAACTGTCTTGTTACAGGTAAGTCTTGTTAAGAAATTCTGCTAGATAATACTGTAAATTCCAATACCACTACTTGTGTAGGCAGGTGAGATTTCAGACTTAAATACTACTTTCTGGTTAGGATTAGCTCAAAATGGAAGAAAATTTTGACTCTGAAATCAGAAATATTACCATTGGTAGTCTGTTTTACTGAAAATGTTTAACATTTCTGAAAAAGTCGGCAAGAACTTTGGGACCTTAAGGCAGATTCACAAGGTTTTATAATGTATTGGAATCAAAGAAAGAAAACTGTTGAACTTCGGAACTTGGAATTGTTACTAGGTCATGCATGAAACAATAACTCAACCAGTGATTTCAAGTAAATAATATTGCATGTTTGGAAAAACAATGTTGAGCTGATTATGATGAAAACATTGCTTACGTGTGATGAAAACAACGTTGCTGGTTGTTGTGCCATTGTTTTTTGTTGTAACTTGAAATCGCTAATTTCTACAGTAATGACCTGATGGAGGCTGTAGCCTCCGAGTCTTAGTTTAAACTTTGAGACCTAGACCTGCAAAAAATTCTAAACCGAGGCCTGGTTGTTCCAGACTCAGACCTTATAATTCGTCTGCTTGACCCGGATTTTCTTGAACTTGTCAAAGTAAAGTCAACAGCACTTCCGAGCTTCGGTCGAAATTTATCCAGTTTGGCTAACTTTTTTGGGATCATCTTCCCTGTAGGATATGACTAACAGCAAACAGATTGCACTGCTGGAGAATGCAACGCCGAGGGAAAACCACGTAGAACGCATTAGCATTCTGTTCCACTCCTCACTGTCAGATTTTGCGTCTGCCTTTCTCAGATTTGCCCAGGTCGCATGTGAACAGCATTGTTAAGTAGGGTTACCATACGTCCTCTAAATTTTTCATAAAAATGAAATATTCGCCGAGGACATCAAAAAATGTCAAAATGTCCTCCTTTTTGCATTTCTTATTTTGCATAGCTCAATTCAGTGGCGTAACTAGAGTTTTGAGCCAGGGAGCAAAACTTAGCTGAAAGGGGCCCACTGGCTACTGCACGGGGCTCAGTAGCCAACAATCAGAAAAAAAAACAGAAATGGTGAATCCGAATGTGGATGGCTGCACTAAAATCCTAGATAACCAGTTTGGCCAACTTTTTTGGGATCATCTTCCCCGTAGGATATGACTAACAGCAAACAGATTGCACTGCAGGAGATTTACCAGGCCGTATGAAAAAGCTGTCAAAGCCTCAAGATAAAGGGTTTGAGATCATAACCTGCATCCTTCAAGATCGAGATGAGGCCAAATATCTTCGATATTGTGACACAGTAAAACGAGCCTGAGGCTGGTCTCGACACTCCATCACTGTTTCACAGGATTTAGTTCATGTAAATGTCTTTTACTCTGTTTTCATCATATGGTTGTGACACTGTCTCTCCATTGTCATTGGACACTGAACCTTCGTAATCTGTAAATTTTAAAAACTCGAACGGATAATTGAGTGTTGCAATAAAAAAACGAAATTCTGACACACCATGCATTGTTCCACCTTGCGGTGCATGACAAAAAGGTTCGAATATAATTTTTGCAATACATTGGTTCTGCTATAGTGTCAGACAATTGCACAGGTGTGTAAAAACATGTTCAACCTTGTGTAAGATAACAGAGATTGAAGTTGTAAAATGTGCTTTATTTTTTTAGTGAAAAGTTTGTTGTGACGTGCACAGATTTAATATTATTAGTATTACACATTGTTCAACTCTTACGTGCCCAAGCTGAAGCCAGTTGAACAACTCGAAAGAAATATCGTTTCGGAGGTAGATCTCTTCGGTCAAAAGTTCGCCAAAACGAACCAGCTAAAATTATTCCAACGAATAGCATCGAGCTGAGCAATTCAGAGAAACATAGTGTCAGAGGCTGAATCACCTATCCGAAAAATCTGCAGGTCTGAAGTCAAGATGCCCATCTTCCTTGCAACCAGGGGTTGCAGATTTGTTATACCATCTTGTTTGAAATGTGTTGCGTTGCAGAGGGTTTCAAATAGAAGCCCTACCTGTAAGACGATTCTTTCATGCCTAAGGCACGTGGTCGTTGTTGCTGACCCAGGCGAGTTCTACAAGCCATAATCTGTGTCACGCTAAACCACTCAGTCATTCATGAAACCTCAGGTTTTTGGTTCTCGACCTCAAGTTTCGGCCTTTATATGTGAGGGTTGTTGTTGAAAGATTAGCACCATTAATTCTTTTTTTTTTAATTTGAACTAAACATGTATTACTTTCGCAGTAGGGAACATTGTGTTTGTTCGAATTAGTGAATCGCATTAATTTTTTGCGTTCATTTTGCATCTGTTGTAGCTGATATAAAAATCAGTGCGGTGATTCTTTCAAAAACAAAAAATGATATAAAAATATGTGCGGAAATTCTTTGAAACAACATTTTTCGTACTTTATCATGGATAAGGTGAGTAAAGATATCTTTTGAGTAAGTATTGTGACACATGAGTCAGGAAAAATACACACCTTATTCCCAAGAAAGAATCCTTGAACTTTTGCAAGATATCCGACATACACAACTGTTGAAAAGGATTTAACAGTCTTAACGTATACCCAAATCGGTTTTTATGACGGAATCGTGTCACCAAACAATTTGACCGAAATTCCCTTGTACCAGCCAGCTTTTTGTTTTTCTCAAGGCGAAATCAGGCAAGTCAACGAGACGTTATTCGATGTACGATCGGAAAAAACGCTCTCAGAGAACTTGCTGAACGCTTTGCCTGGCGGTGGGTTCGATCATAACTTCTGTCTATCCAGGGACAAGAACAGGAAGTTAGCTGTGACGTGAGTGATTACTGCATAGGTGGTCATTGGTTTTGATGAATGTGTCGAAGCTTCTGATGGATTTCTTGTTACATGTTTTTTTGTAATGGATTGGTCTTTGGTTGCGTCACTTTCAAAGTGGAAAATGGACAGTAACACCTGTAGTAACGCGAAATGGTCGGCGTTCTGTTTCAAGTTTTATTATGAGCTTGTGTGCGATTTCGCTCAAGACACAACTGCATCAATGTCTGACCCTTATGGACAGGAGCGAACACGCAGCCCCATATTTCTTGAGTTGTACCGACCACAGGTTGTCTAAGGCAAATACTGATACTGCGCTTTCTTTAAGTTGTCATAGGCACCGTATTGCGGTTGAGAAAAAGATGTATTTGTTTTTTTTGTACACCGACGTTTACCACAGAGATATTGTTTCAGATTGAAACACCCGCCCAGCGGGCGAATAATGACTGTTGAAACTACGGAACCCGGATTTCAGCTGTACACTGGAAACTTCTTGAAGGGCATCGTTGGAAAGCAAGGTGTAGCTTATGGCAGGCATTCTGCGCTATGCATGGAAACCCAGAATTACCCGGATGCTATCAATCACGTAAGTGTCGTCGTCAAAGATGTTTTACCGCTTAACCTTTTCTTTATTCACTGGCGTTGCGATCTCCTTTGTGTGGAAACTTAGCCACCTTTCTTGTTTGGTATGTTGTTTTTTACCTCTACCATTCCATTCCAACGCGCAAATGATATAAAAAATTGGTTCATTCACTCTCCTCCGGGCATGTGACACTGTGGACAAGACGCCATCCTCAGTAAAGCTGGAATATCTCACTTTTCTGAAACAGTTGTTCCCCTCGCTGTTGGTCGGCGTAACCGCTATGAAGTGAACATTTTTACCAACATGTCAAATCATTTCAGGATATATGGGTCAGTTTTGCGAAATCTACTTATGAGTTTTCGGTATCATGGTGCAATTTGCCCGAGGTACGAGCGAAAGATGCTAAGCGCTTCTACCGAAAAGTCTAAACTGCTCGATTGTTTGAGCATATATCCGAAGAATTAGCTTCTGTGGCATAAAGCATTCTTCCCATCACAGAGTTGATTTTCCTACGCACCTTATCACAGGGATGTTTACCCAACGCGCATTTTTCAACTGCTTGCAGCACATTGGCTTGCTTAATACACGTTCGACCGAAACAATGTCTGTCTCGTTCCATACGTTTTGCGCTTGTATTTTTCTCACGATGGTATTCTAACCGCAGTGGACATGTTTTCTGTGTTTTATATACGCCAGTTAACGAAAACTTGCAAACAGCAGCAATTCGAGCAACTTCCCAAGGAGAAACCGGTTTCTAGGGTGATTGGGAGTCTTTAAGCTTAGAAGTGGTTAATAACCTTATGTCATATAGATATAGACCAGTTCATTTTATACAAGTTTAAACATGATTTCCTTCCCGAATAGCATCACTCCTATGCTTTCGAGCTTACTGCAGCTGTCACCGCAGTCATTAAACACAGTGCTCAAGAATGAACCGAGTGAATAAGTGGTGTGCAAGGTAGTGCGATTTAATCGTTAATTTCAGTTTCGTTTTGTTGCCTGCGATAATCGACAGACGTTACTGAATTCACGATGGGATGCCATGCAAAAGTTGTTGCCGCGCAAGTTATGCTTCAAGGTGACCCCAGCCTCGGATTGGGATGTCGCAGCCCGCGTGCCACTGTCTTCGCAGTGAACAGCAGCTGGCCTGAAACGTTTGACGTTATGTGGTTTTCCTGTTTCAGCCGGGAAAATTTCCAGACTGCATACTGCGACCTTCGGAGACTTACAGGCACACCACCTGGCACAAGTTTGGAACATGTTGATTGAGATGTTTCCGCGAATACTTAATTGTTTGCGCTGCAAGTAATTCACTCTTCGCCAGAAGACGCAAGAGACCCCGAGGTGTAATTTGCTCCGTTGAAGCAGGTGGCACGCGATACCAGCACTGCGCTCGTCTTCGGTGTACCACAAGAAAAGAATCAGCCCTACTTGCTTTGACTACGTGTGTTTCATAAAAGTTTCGTTATGAACCGAATGTTTGGTTGCGATAATATTCGTCCAACTTTGTGCAGGATAAGTAAGATTTGTTGAGGTGTAATGTGGTGAACCAGAACAAAGTGAATACGTGTGTTTTCTTTTAGGTCTAACGACGCTGTTCCTAAGCATGTTCCCTCCATTCCAGAAACAATCGTTTTTCGCTAACAATGATATCGAAAGGTGAATGGCTACCCCNTATCTTGTACCATGTATAGACTATCAATTCTGGTCCCTCTCTCTCCAGCTGTAATTACTCACGTTTGATGAAAAATCATGGNTTTACAGCGATTTCCTGTCCCCGACATGGAACACGAATGGCAAAAGTAGAGCTGTCACATCAAACTGTAATTGGCATCACCGCAATACAGTTTCACACTTCCGTTGTGGAGAAAACGGTGTGAAAACGTCACGCAGTCTTCATGAACATTACTGATTACTCAGTGAATTCATCTCTTCCGGCTTATTGCCGCATGTCGGTGCTTGATACTCGCTTGGTCGTTTACCTTCTTGGCTTCTTTTTACCTTTCTGTACGGATATAAATTGTCCACCTTCCTAATGAAGGAACAAACTCAAACGCAATATGGTGTTGGAAGCAGTGCCCATATCGTTCTAAAATTATGTGATATGTTACGTCTCCCGGGTTGCTTCAGGTGTCGGTGAGATTAAAGGGAGCTCGGGCTCATCAAGGTTTAATAATTCTGGATTATGTTGTTGGACCAACAACATTTGTTTTTGAAAATTAATAGTTGCCGATAATTCTTGCTAGAGACCAAAAATTTTGGTCCGAAGTAAGTTGTGGTGTTCACTGCTGTAATCCAAGCGCTTGGCCAAATTAGTTTCTTCGTGTTAACGACCGGTTGTGTTCGTTCATTGATGAGTCCGAAACAGTTCTCTTTTCTTTTGCTTGGTTTAACTTCTATTGTTACGAATCATGTAGTGGTGAATGCTTCTTTTCATGAAAACAATAAGAAAATCTGTTAGGACAAAAAGCACTGCCTTCGTTGAAAGTAGGAAATGTCACCGTCTAAAACGTTTCATAAAAGTATTTCCTTTTTACTCAAATCTTCAAATATTTCGAAACTTGCGTTCTATCTCGTATGTCGTGTGTTGTATTTTGGCCTGATGCACTTCAATGATGCTAATACAATATAAACTGATATGACAAAAACAACAATATTCTGAATGTGAAGTTATTGTTTTAAAGAAGGCACGCAAACTACATCGGAGCAGTTGCTCAATAGTGTTATCCCAATGTGCTTTTATCTTCTCATTACTTTGTCGCACTTTTTTGAGTTAGAAAATTAAGAGGTTTGTTCCGTTTCATCATTACTTTAATAATTAAAGCATAACTGTTGAAATAAGCCAGCTAGCCGTCCATGGGCGTCCGAAGAGGAGCTTGGTCCCCACTGGATTTTGAAATTTGATATTTTCCTATTAAACAGAAAAAAAACGTTCTCTTAGTTTCGAGTGGGTAGGGTTTAATTTCACCACGGTTGGCTACCCCTGGAAAATCCACTGTTGTCCCTCCTGGAAAAAATCCTAACGCCCATGCATCCATTCAGACTAGCAAATCGATAGGCCAGCTTCGACAGCTCGAGATTGTGGGAATCTCTTAACTTGGTCGCTAACAAATAAACCCGTGTTTTGTGTACGTCGAATGGAGCCCTGCGAACTATTCGCAGACTTTTAGACGTAGGCGTGTCCGCCATTTTTGGTATACCTCATGTGTCGCCGTTTTGGTAAGAAGCGGTGCTGCTGTGCATGTTCATTACAACCCAATCATGAGCACTGCTGCTTGCGTGTTCGCAATAAAGTTTTAGCGTCGAGGCAAACTCCGTTCTGGAGTAGACCATTTTTGGCGAACGATGCTAACGTGTAAAGGTTGATAAAGGGCTACGGATGACACAATAAGCACTATTTAATTCTACCGGAGGATTGCCCAACCTTTGGCTTTTACGTGTGACGGGCCGCATTCTATCGCTCACTGTCGCCCCGGGCCGCAGCTGCTAACAATGATTTATCAGGGGTAGAATTAATAAACACAAGAGTCACGACGGGTTGCATTTCCCTTCCATCATAATGCGCAACGTGGCGTGGAAACTTTAGACAAGCATCGCATGTCTGCGCGATATGTTGTTGGCACTCGTGTTGACGAAACTCAGAAGCGCAGCTATTGATATTGCTAGCTAGCGAATGCAATATTACTAGTTCTCATATCACTTCGTGGGCCACACAAAATGGCTTCACCAGTTGGGCAGCCTTGGTCTACGGCTACGCATGGGTGGGCCAACTACGGCCTGCGAAGGCATTTTTGCAACCCGCAGGGCAGCCACACGTACATCGATAGTACGTATTTTGAGTCCGCGTTGAAGTAATTTTATCGATTAGATAAGAATGCTCCAGGCATTACTCCACACGTTTCATTTGAAACCGCATTTTTACTTAACGGATAAAGACTATTGTTACCTTCGTTTTGTGCTAGCTGATGTAAAAAGCTTTTGTTAAAGTTTCTAAAGCGATTATAGATAAACGTTCATATACAGGGTGCCCTAGAAGTCATGCACCATGCAGATTTTTATGAACATACATATAAGTAACAAATTTATTGATCACAATCATAACAGATGCTCAAATTGTTCACCCTCTGCGTTGAAAACATAAAAAAACAAATTTTTATATGGTGAAAAAACAAAAAAAAATCAATATATGGTGCGCGACTTCTGTGACAACCTGTATATATAATGGGCCCCGGTAGCAATAAAGTCTTCACTGTGGCCCTTCGTAGAAAATGTTTGCCCAAACCTGGTCAACGCCGATGCCGTAATCAGAAGCAAGCAACAGGGGCCATAGTGTTTGACAAAAAGAGAGTCATTGATATTTCCACCAAACAGTGGCGATTCTAAGGGGGGGCCTGGGTGTGCCATGCCCCCCAGATTTTTGGTTGCTCCCCCAGTTTTTTCTAAATTTCCCGTTCATTTCGTTGAAATATGCAGTAGATAACTTTCGGCCAGCAATATTTTCAACGATAATTTAGAAACCTTTAGCCTGCATTCAACATTTCCCAAATTCATGATAGGCTGTTGTTTTTAACGGCCGGGTAACTAGAGTTGTTTATGACGACATGCACCAGTGGTTGCTCTGATCCTGCGTGAAATTTAGTCAGACCGCGGTCGTGGTTGAAAAATTCATTTCGAAACTAAGAAACAGTCGGAAAAATGGGAAGATTGATCTTTAGTGCATTTCAGTGTGAGATGGAACTGGATTATACTGTAGGCTATTACAGTCAGCAGATTGTTGCTTGTCCCAGCAGCAAAAGGTTTGTGAAAGCGTTAAGAATTCGTTTCAATTAATTTATCCTGGCTGCAGTATTGCGTTCTGCTGCCTTACGAATTCGAAACATCTTACGTAAGTGGTTCGTGACGACGTGACTACAGTTTTAAATACACGCGCACATGTCTTGCAACCAGGGGCGCAATTCCCCGGGCCCTGAGTCACTATGGGGGTGCCAAATCACTGCGGGAGGCGCCGAAAAGTCCCAACAATGTCACAAGCACCTTCTTCAATACAGTACATTTGCTTCCGAAAGAACTCAGTTTCGAACATGCGGGTGCCATCTAACCTCGTTACGCCCCTGCCTGCAACACCATAGAATTTTGTGCGGAATTTACCTAATGATTCGGAAGCAATTCTTTCGTGTATTTCAGCGCTTTGTCCCGGAGGTCAAATATTTCTATCAGAAAAACACTTGAAAGAATTCGCAAATCATTTTCTTTTTGTGAAAATGATTTAAAACACGAAAAAACTTTTCGCTAAGGATTTGCTTCGGAAGGAGTCCAAGCTGCCCATATCGCTGGAACAAATTCTTTTGTAGTTATTTAAAAATCTGCGTTGATTGTAAATGTAGCTGTAACTCTTCCCGTCACCAGCGCTTCATGCGAGAGAAGTTTTTCAAAAATGAAATTAGTGAAAACATTTCCCAGGAATTTCACAACCAGTGAAAGTACATCGATCTACTTCCAGTCGAAAGGTACGAGCTGAAAAATAGATGTAGATTTTAGATGATTTCGTTAATGAATTTGACAGTCGACATGATAATGAAAGGATTAAGTTACATCAAAGGTGATGACGATGATACAAAATTCTAACGTTGAGTGTGCAGGGATCTGTGTGAGAATTATATTGCTCATTGTCTATTTGTCTGAATCCTTTTAGCTTTAGAGTTAGTGCGTGTTTCGCTTATAGCAAGACATTCATAAACCAACGCAGGGTTGAAAAATAGCTTTTGAGGATCAGTCAGAGGAAAATTCAGTGTGTATATTAAAATGAACGACTTTGTTGGGAATATTCTGCAAAATAAGTTTTACGCCTGCTGTTTCATCTCGCTATCATTTAGCCTACAAGCCCTAAACGCCGATGCACAACTATCTGCGGCGCTGCTATGCTACTTTAGGCGCAACTGGTGCCGAAACCTTGCTGCTGCATACTGCACTGAATAATCCTCACCCTATCCACGCTGCAGATGGGCATCACACTCGTAATATTAGTTGCATAACATTTTAATAGTTACACCACAATTACAAAATGCCCATAAGCAGAGTCGCCGGAACGGGGGTGCATTACGGGGCACTGCTCCCCCCTGCCCTTTGAAAGGGGGGCAACGGGGGCACAGGTGCCCTTCACATAACAGCAGAGCTGGGCAGTAGCGAGCTAATTTTCCAGTAGCATTAGCGATAGCGCCGCTTTTTTGAAAAAATAACGGATGCGGTAGCGAGCTATCACCGCTACCGCTATTCGCTACTTTGGCGTGAGCGGTGACCAAAGGAAAAAGTTCGCAAGAGCGCTTCCGTCAGCACACGTTGATAGCAACTGCTCTTCTCACTGTTTTGCGCTGATTTTGGATGATTTGTTTGTGGTAAGCTAGAGCATTACGAAAGATTTAGCTCAGGTTGCTTTTGACCTGATCGATAGGTTCCACGTTAGTTCGGTAAAAACTCAGCATCAGCGACAAACTTAAAGCAGTTG
>JGI24158J21664_10008178_pt1 | contig 13910 bp, 10 predicted proteins | sample Ectturendosymbi3_FD_21664 | JGI IMG/M metagenome (IMG submission 21664) | reverse complement strand
ATAAATAAGGTTAAGCAGCCAAAGCAAAAGAGTTGAAGAAGAATGAAAGCTCAAAGTAGACAATAGTATCTACAGTGCATACTAACAAATGCATATCCATGTCCATAAGAATTAAAAATGAAAATGAAAAAAGCATTAAATTACATAAAACGATTGCTAATTCAAAGTGTTTTTTTTCAATTTCACTTTAACTTTCTTTTCTAAATATGAACCTAGCTAACCATAAATTATTTCTCATCAACAATTTTCTGCAAAGATTAATTAAACCACAGTAGGTTAAGTAACGGAAACATGAATTCAGTGGATAAATAACCTCAATCCAATGCATTTCACTGCTTGAAAGCTCAAAATATGCAAAAATTGACAAAGTCCTAATTTATTTCACACTCACACCAAAACTTTAATGAAATTGTAACGTACCTTAAGTTATGTACACGTTTTGCAACATACACTACACAAAGTCAGAAAAAACTATAGTTGCTGAAGTCTGAAATTCCAGTGCCATAACACTACCTCTTAAGCTCTTTTAATCTACACAATGATCAATCACTCATTACTCACCCATGTTCCAAATCCACAAGGAAATTCTTTCAAACATAAAGTTTCCAGCAAACCTTTAAATACGCCGTAACACGCAACTGAATGTGGCATTTTTTTTAGATGGGAACACTTTTATAGCTACAATACAGAAACAAACAAGCCCAGGCCCGAAAGCTTACATGTTTTCAATGCTTTGATTGGGCCGGGGATGAGCACTGAGGGTAGAAGATCATACAATATTTCAATATGGGGGAAACCCACGCTGTTTCTTGGTTACCGAGAACCTCCGCTAGCAGCGCTATACGTGAGAAAAATGCAGAAACTGTCGGCCAAGCCCAATACAACTTGGCATGTTTAGCACAACAGAAAACAAGCAAATATTGCCAGGTGGATACAAATCATACACCGGATTCGAGTCATTCATTATATTTCATTGCGTAACCACAAACAGCCGCGTTCCAAAAAAGCAAAAGAAATGCTCTCAGAGGCTCTGAGAACTAACGTGATAATATTCCCAAGCTTGTAGTTGCGAATCCATAAAGCTCTTGGGCTATTTAGCCGATACCTTCTATTTGAACTTTGAAGGTTTACAAAATCGATTAAGTGACCGGTCCATTAGATACTACTAAGCACAATAACTCTGTGTTTAGCAAAATAACATTTCCAATAGTTTTTTGCATTAGATATGCTCCAGTGTATCTCCATACATTAAAACTAACAAACACTTGTGACATCACATGGAAACCGACTAGCTTCTCCCATTAATAACAAGACAACGCCAAGAAACACATAGACTAAACCAGCGATGACGTGAATCGAGCCAATGACAAGACTGGAGTCACGTTAAGAAACTATGTTTTGATGACTCGACTCGAGTCAAGGTTTTTCATCGAATGAATCCACTCGGGTGGAGTGACAGTGAATGACTCGAGACTCGGGTCAGAGTCATGTTTACAAAATCTCCAAACGTCTTATTGACAAACACAATTAGTTTGCACACGAAGAAATGATCTTTTTGCTTCAATGATGTACTGTATGATTAATAGTAGCGCATACTTCCTGTTGCTTTTCAGTGAGGCACAAATAGCTCTTAATTATATTGGATACATTATCGTGGTTTATTGCAGCATTTGTAGGCTATATCATGACCGTGGAGAGTCGGCATCATACTTTTGTTTTGTGGAATTGACTGAAAGTGAAGGAGAGAAGTGAAGTGACATGAAAGCTGAATAACAATATAGTGAAAATGTTTTAATTCTGTTTGACTCGAGCTTGCAAACCAATGACTCGAAGTATATGGACAGTTTAAATGACTCGACCAAGTCATAACTCGACTCGAAATTGTTTTATATGTCTCCGACTCCAAGGGGTTGTGAACTTGTGACTCGTCTCGTGATTCCACAAATATGACTCGGCCACATCACAAACATAAAATTGTCAGAATGACCACATGTACTGCGGAGGTATTGGTGTGCCTTTCTATTCCAGTATTATCAGATTCAGCAAGTCTGCTAGATCATAAACAGTTGTTGTCTATTGACCAACCTTCTGAACGGAATCATTTCAAGTCATCAATGAGATTAACTCTGCATAAATCAGAGGAATAGACTTGGATTTTCGGCGCTGGCACTTTGTTGCAGCACCACTAGCGATCATAAGTAGATAACCTTCCGGGCAGACTACTGCTGACTCAATTTAATAGTGCCTTTCTCAAACCAAACTATCCTCAACCTTGCCATTTTGGGACTAACATTTTTCTTGGTTCTTAACAGATGTAACAGACATTGGTTCTTGTGTTTTAAATTATGGTAATACTTGAATGTATTCATGACTTCTGGCAATAACGCTTGAATGATTGTCTGATACCTTACTAATACAAAGATATGACTGTTCAGACCGTGCACGTTGAAGATGTATCGTTCCTGAAGGTCTTGTGCTAAATGAATGTTTGTATTTGCCGTCTGGTCCAGCCTGAATCAGTTGTCTGTCGGAAGCTGAACAGTACTGATATTCAAACAAGCAGTCTGTCACATTGGAGGTCCGCAGAGAGTTGAACGCTGAAACTGTCACCGAAGCTCCCTGCCCAAAACCTTGGTCACAGAACCCCAACAGCCTGTAAACACTTACCCAGCTTTATTGGCGCTTGCTCAACCAACTGCATCTACAGAAACGGTAACGATGCAAAAAACGCGGAAAAAATCGCTTTCCGCCTCGTTTTTTCTCCCGCAACCGAGTGACGAAGTCCTGAACATAAACTCCCGAAACTTTGTCGAAGTCGAAAATGAGACCTGAATGCCTGTTGGCTGCTAACAGAAATATCCAGCTCCATGTTCAGTGCTGCTTCAAAATAGTTACTTCAAGAGAAATTGGGCAAACCATACAAGATCGTTATTTCTGAGCTTAAAACTAGTGAATCCCATCCATGCGTCTTTTTTTGAGTTGTTCATTCCCCGAGAATATAATTCGGCTTAACTGCCAGAGCTTTACCAAGCCATGCTCCTCGCGAATTTCAAGTCTAAAGAATGAGGCATGCATGATGCATCCTTCGAACCGAGAGTCACAAAATCTCGACTCTCAAGAGTCTATCACCGCAGTACAGATCTCCCGGCATTGTAACAACTAAAGCCAAGACAATAAATAGAACTCCTTGGTCAGGTGTTGGATTTATGTTGAATAAGTCCTGCGCAAATAGGTCATAACCTATTGTTTTTCTAATGACTGCTACCTGCATCGTACACGGAGACCCATCAACTACTTTAACTCAAAACAATGTTCGCTTCAGTCGAACGAGCCGATCTCGGCCTACAGGTCTACGGAGGCTTGTTTTGCCAGGATAAAATGCATAAAGGCGATGCATTCAACAAAACCACAGAAGTGACAAACGTATGCTGAGGTCATCACCTGCGAACGTCGTTGTGTTACACACGACACGAGCATCACGCAAAGCGTGGTTGGAGCTCCTACGGAAGGCTTATTTGGAGACAGTTTGTCCCACATGAAACGTCAAACAGAATGTCTCACTGTCAGAAGTTTGGATGCGTGTGAAGCGGTGCCCTCGTTATTCACATGTCCCTTGCACTTCCACAGACCAGGCCTCACAACTATTCCACGTACACACAGTTTAGCAAATCTGCACACCGAAAGCTGCGGCGCGATGCGCGATCTGTCCGTTGCAGATATTAGGAAGTCGGCCGGAAAACCAGAAAGATTCGTAATCTTCGACTTCGCGAATTTTTATTCAAAGAATGCTTGAAAAACTTTTATTGTGAATTGCTGCTTTGAATCAGAGAAAAAAAAAACTGGCAGTGAAAATCTGCGTGGGCGACCAGACACTGCTCGCCACGACAAAAACAGCGCCAGCAAGTGGTACGCGCGCCGCCCAGGGGACGCCGACGGAGGCGTTGCTTTCGTTTGTCACGAATTCGAACCAATCCATTTACGGATCGCAACAACATTGCGATTGTCCATCACTCGGAGGAGGGAAGCAGCTGCATGCGTTGCACTTGTTCGAAGCTGGCTCGGAGGAGGTACTCGAACGACGCGTCCCGACGCAATTCGGCGAGTTCGTCTCGACGGAGGAGTTGCTCGATGTCTGGCAAGATGTCGACAAGGACGTCTGCCGAACAATAAACAAACGGGTGTTTTTTCAAAAAGGCCACCAATGCACTCAGCCGCTGGGGTTTCGAGTCCAAGCATTGCAGAATAATTGCCGCTGCGTGTTTTTATCGTGCAGCGGAAATTTGCAATATCTTCATCCAGGGAAAAGTTCCAACAAACCAAAAAAATGGCAAAGCCACACGCCACCCTTCAGCAATGCAACGAGGTTTGCGCGACCTTCTGGAAGATTCCCCCAAGCATCAAGCTGTGAACAGTGGCTAACTTTGTGGAAAGGCATTAGGAGTAATAAAGAAACTGCAGAGACGAAAAATCTTCTTTGTCAAGATTCAAGCAAGTTGGTAGCAATGAGATCATGCGGTTACGACTGACAGCGTTCTGTTATTCTCAGATCTTTCATAAAAAAAGCAATTGTACGAAAACGCTTTCAACAGAAAGGACGCTAGTAAACTCGCACCACGATTTATTTGTAATTGCGAAGATAAAGGGCAGTCTCATTCGTCAGAGTTGCAACATCATACATCATCGGGCAGAGAATAAACATTCGCTAAATTATACCCAAATCAAGAAACCACTCTTAACAAAATCTTGTTTTTACTGACACAGAGACAAAACGCGACCCATGCAAACAATACACTGAATCACAAAGTTGAAAATCAGCCTCACGTACTTGATGACCAAGCGAGTTTCAAGAGCCTGAACAGCACCGTGTGGCTGCACGATTCGAAAGGATTCGAATCGGGATCGATGTCCTTCCAGCTGTCCCGCAAGATCAGCTTACACCAAATGTACAGTTTCCAACATTCAGCGTCTTCGGCAGCCATCTGCGACACGAAACGATAGCGCTCTGACGCTGTTTTCATGGCAACACCCAGAAATAATGCAATGTCGGCCAGGGGAACATCAGGTAAGCTAGAAGGGCTGTGAGTTATGGACACGTTTTCAATGGAATTTCAGCACAACCGAGATCTGGGTCGGTACTTGATGGTTACGTAATACGTTCATTAATTAATAAGAATTACTGCCAGTTCAAGCAAAAACAACAAATATGTTTTCTTGCTAAGAAGCCATCCGCTAAAAGTTGCAATCGATCACAGGGCATTGCAATTTTGCATGGAAATGAGCGTTGTTCTTTGATTTTTTTATTTGCAGCAGGCATACCTCCCTATATGTGACACTAGCTTACCAAACAGATCAAGCGGTGTCGAAGATATCACAAACTATAAACGGTCATTCGTATCTATCAACCACCTTCATCCGTCCTGCGCAAAACCCACGAAATCAGAAAAAAATCCTGAAAATGAATACAGGTCGTAGCTAAAAATTTTCTTTATACAAGAAAAGCAAACGCCCGAACCCGACGCATTACCTCCTCTTCAGTATCCGGTTCCTCGGCTTGCAGGTGAGAAATAAGCTCGAAAGCTTTTTTGAAATCGACTTCGTTTGCATTGACGTTTTCATCACCAACATACAACTGAAACGATTAAAACATGCGTTTGGTTTTGCAGGAAAGTAAGTCAACGGATGGTTGGGTCGACTTATTCTACGGGAACACAAGAATTGCAACCAAACAACAAAGAGCTCTTCGGCCGGAGTGTTTGCTTAGGATTGGAAGGCGCCGAGGTGACAAAGCTAGAGCGTTCTCATACAGATGCGTCCCGACCAGCAAGTCCAATCGTCAGTTAGTGATGTAATTGTGTATTCATGCGAACATACTGTACGATCGAATATGTTTGGCTGCGGAAACAGGGCTGCGGAGTCGGATGTTAAAGATCCGACTCCAACACCGACCTTTCCAAAATTTCCGACTCCTTAACATAACGTGAATGAAGTTTGGCTGTCAACAAATTTTAGTAGCTAGCTGTGAATGGAAATCGTGGTGCACAGCAAGAATTATCCGTTTCAATAAAAGTTCCAAAAGAAATTGTACCATTTCAACAGGCACGAGTTAGAATTACCGGTAGTCGGTTGATGATTCAATGGGACTTCCGGTGTCGGAGTCGGATAAAAAATCCGACCAACCAAAAAAACTTCGGCTCCTTGCGGTTGCGACTCCGCAACCCAAAGCGGAAGTGCGCAATATCACGCATGTGTGCTAAACCGGAAGTCACTTAAACGCACGTCAAAAATACAAATGTGAAAACACGGCAGGGCCTTTCATGAACGCGAAATCGTCGCAAACTGCATGTCGTAAAATTTTCAAGTTACCCAAAAACCACACAACCCGCAACAAAACAACCGAACTCGGCGACTCGCACCTCGATGAGTTTGGTCGGGTGGAGAACCGACATTTCGGAGGGGGTTGTTCCGAGCTTCTCCAGAACTGTGGCGGGGAGCGTTTCTTGGTAACGCAGCAAAGCGTGTTGTTGACTGATCGCTGGAAGAGCAACAATAGCGCGCGTTTACGAACGGATCGCACACACGCTCGATGAGACAAAAATTGCTTTTCGTTAATATGTTTGCTTGATCAAGTGCAATGGAGATCGTCTGAAAACCAAAAATGCACCTTCTATGTTTTCTTTAACGACGGCTTCAGGCTCGTCCGAGAAGGCGGCCGCCAGCTTTCCCAAGCTCAGGAAGCACTTCTTGTCGAGCATCGACGCCTGTTCGCTCGCGGCCAGGTAGCAGAGCGTGCGGTGAGCGCCCACGAAGTCGTCTGCAAGAACAGAGATGCATAGGGCAGCAGTTTTCAAAGACTGCCTGAAGAAGTATAAAATCATTTCAACTGGAAACTGTCAGTTTCCGATTGGATGTCTGCCGCACCGTGACAATGATAATAATTTGACCAGCGTCGAAAACCGTTGAGCCGGAGAGCATAATTAATATTGTTCAAAGTGAACACGCCCACCTGTCCGGAGTTGGTGCATCCAGGCGAGCTTGGGAAAGGCCAACAAGAATGCGGACAAAGCATCCTGGCCGCTGGGAGAGTCGTCGCAGCAGGCCAGGAGCTTCCTGTACTCCCCGCGCTCCATGTACCACTTGAACATGAAGTCCGAAAAGCCCTGGAAGAACATAGATGGGTGATTAACGTGTTCTGCGTGTAGAAGCAAGGCTACCGGCGTGCTGTGCCCTGTGGCTTTACGGCAAAACAAGGATCTTGCGTCAAGCAGGTCTTTCCACTTGTTTATCTGCTTAGCGTATACTAAACCAAACTGGTGTTGTCCTAGAAACATGGAAGTAGCAGCCACGCATGGGCGTAGGAAGGGAGAGGCAGGGGGGCTTGGCACCTCCTGGATGTTGAAATTTGACATTTTTCTATTACATTTTTAGCAAAAAAAGATCGTTTTTGTAGTTTCGAGAAAGAAAAATGAAATCTCGCCACTTTCCCCCCTGGAAAATCTTTATGGCTACCTCTGGAAAAATCCGCTAATGTCCCCCCCTGGAAAAAATCCTTCCGACGCCCATGCGGCCACATTCTGCCGATTTGCGGGAAAGAACCTGTAACTTTCATGTGTAGATTTGCTTCTTCACCGGCGTTGCCAAAAAATAATGTAGGTTTGCGATGGAAGCGTACACATTCTCAAGTCAGGTTTTCAATCAAAGACAGGCGATTCTTTCGTAATAGTAGGACTTCTCGCACAGACAATACAAACGCAATTTAGACCTCGGTCTGCTGTCAACCAGAAAATAAGAACAAATTCAATGTGAGCTCTGTTTTTTTCGCATCGGCACTTTATCCGCTTTACTCAGAATATGAAAANNAACAACTTATTTGCCTAAGCAACGACACGATACGTTAAATAGNGTTTCCGTAAGTGAAAAAAGAAAGCAACAAAGAAATATTTCCCAACCTCTTCCGAAAATCTGTTCATGTACTCTTGCATTCTGCCCTTGTCGCTCGCCTGATCGCACACACGCATGAGAGTAGCGAAGTCGCGGTACTTTTCGGCGAGTACGGTTGCTTTTTCGCGCTGCCCAAGAGACACTGACAAAGAAAAATAGTGTGAGCGTACAAATGCGGGGGGCAGAAGATTGTTTCCTGGGCGAGGAAGATTCAATCCGTGTTTCGCCGAAATTTTGCAAAAAAATCTGAAATTCAACTATTTCAGGGTTCCCACACATTTTCAAAAACCATTTTCCATACTTTTCCAATACCAAATGAAAATGCTGCTTAATACCATCACTTATCTCCATTTTTTCAAAATTATATTCATGGAGCACAAAGCAAAAAATGTCTGCAAAGCTGTCATCAGCGGTAAAGAACAAAATTTGAATAAACAAATGGCTGAATTTGGAATTTCCATACTTTTTCAATACTTTATGTATACTTTGGCAAAGTCCAATACTATTTTCCAGGTCCTGAAAACTGATTTCACAATTCAATACTCTCTCCATGCATTCAATACCGCGTGGGAACCCTGCTGTTTGCAGTATGAAAGTAATGTGATAAAAGCTAAAAATTTTAACGCAAATCACTGCAGAGATCAGACTTCGATTTTACTTTTAGTTTACTCTCTTGACCACAAGGCAGGCTGTGCGTCCCTTGTCTAGACCCTTAGCTCGTGTCAAAGAATAATTCGCAATTTAAACACCGACCCCACATTCACCCACTTACACAAGGGGCCAATCAGCTGCGAGCGATGCCGTTCGAACGACGCGTTCACTTCCGCCCAGCGTGACGACGTGTCGTCACGCGCGAGCGACTTCAGCTGCTGCTGGTATCCGTCCAGGACGAGGTCGGCCAGAGCGGCGAGCGACTGGTGCAGTACAGCGCGTTGCTGGCTGTCCTCGGCTTCGGGGATTCCCCGATCGATGCTTAGTTTGTGCTGCGGCAGTTTGCAATAGAAGTGAAGTGCACAGGAAATATTGACGACGTTCCACAGAGGCGTCACAGAATACTAAGTATGCTTTGTAGCTACGTCAGTGAACGCTGAGGGTGACGGATGATTTGCAGCATTCGGATATCAGGGGGCGGATCGGGAGAGGGCGATCGCCTATCCCCCTTAAAGCCTTAAAACCTACGAAAGTAACTTTATTCACTGTGAGTTTGTACAATTCGGAAAAGAACATTCGCGATATGCCATTTTGCCGTCTGTTGTTTTGTCACAACAGTATTGTAAAGTATTCTCCATCTCTCTTACAGTAGTTAACCTGTGATGGGATTTGACTACCAAATATTACTGAAATCGCGCCCCCTAACCTTACTGGGTGGATCCACCCCTGTCTGATATCATACACATAAACTGGCGCTATGCGATAAGTGAGAAAGTCATTTTTAAGCTTACTAGTTGAATGAAGATCGAAGTGTTGAAAAGCCACAACAGACATCTTTTTTTTCACCGGCGGTTTACGCCTAAACAAACAAAAAACAAATGTAAACCTGCTGCACGACGATGTTTCGAATGTTCATGCGGCCCGTACCGACCGTCCACGGCAGAAACTCTTGGTTCTCTTCGAGCTCGTCGCTGAATGCGCCTTTGTTTCGGCGATAATGGTGCGCGCTCGACAGCATTGCCTGAGCAGAGAACCACACACACACACACGAGCTGTCGTTGTTGTCACGTGCGCAGAAACAAAACGATTGGTTGGGCCCGTCACACTTCAGTGCGCCAGGTGTGCATGGGGAGATTTTGCAGCAGCTTTAAAACGATTCGAGAAAGTCGTCACAGTACAGCGAAAAAGATCGCCAACTCACCTTTCACTGCAAAAACAACAGCGTCCGGCATTTCACAGTTGCAAACAGGGCTGTGGTGCCAGAACCGGAGCCAAAAACGTTTAGATGTTGGAGCCGGAAATTTGGGTTTCGGTTTCACAGAGATAGTTTGTGAGGCAAGCGAGTAATGCAAATAGCACAATGTTCATTTGTTTTTTTGAAGCAAATTGTTCTGGAGTCGGAACCAAACAGCTCGAGATGTTGGAGCCGGCGTCACAAAATTTAGATGCCCGGAGCTGGAACCTGAAATTTAAGTGCTGGCCCCGCAGCTTTGGTTACAAATCACACACCTAAGTTTGCGCTAGTGACGCGCAGACCATAACCACCAGGCTTTTTGCAGCGCTCATGCACTGTTTTGTTTTGTTATTATTCGACTGTCGACCGTAACTAACCTCAAAAACGGCGTTGACGCCATTCACGACGCTGACCCTGTCGCGAGGCGACAACGAGCTGCTGTTCAGGGACTTTTCCTCCTCTTCGATTAAATAGTCGAATATGTCGTGAATTTTGGTTATCTGCAAACAGTGTGGCGGGAAATCACGCGAACGTTCAAGAGACGCGGTCTGCTTCAGCACAGCACGCGACGCGAAAAACACGTTTTCTCACGGGACACACCCGACAACACAGTGTTTAATCTCGACGCTCATATCCAGTGCTCCCTCTAAGAAAATTCTACACTGAGCAAATGTTTGTTTCGTTGCGATCTGAGCGTGTGCAGCGGCGCAACCATGCATGCAGCTGCGCAACCATGCATACACAACCAGTGGCGTTCCAAGCGGTAAAAGGCCAATGCGATAAATATGGAGCAGGGATTGGCGACCTACGGTCCCCGGGGCCGAATCCGGCCCGCAGCCCCTTTGCAAATTGCAGTACAGTAACTGCATGGCCCGCCTAGTGGTGTTAGGCTATGTTTATGAACCTTCCCTCCTTGCAGCTTCTTGTAATGCGTACATACTAAGGTGGTCTTCTTTTAAGAAACCGCACTGTACTTGTACTGTATTTCGTATCTTGGGTTTTCGCTACGAACTGTGAAAACCAGGAGTTTAATCTGATTAAAATTCCATAAATACCCAAGTTTCAACATCACAAACAACAAGGAAAAGAAATTCTTGGTAGAAAATTAGTACGGCCCGCCATANCCTGCAGAGTTCGTTTTTGGCCCACGACGACGGAAAGGTTGCCGACCCCTGACATAGAGTATTGCATTTGGAATGTTGGAACTGCGCGAGAACGAGATTTAGCGCAGCTCAGAGGAAACACTGCTCATAACTGCAGCTGTACAGCCGGACCGAAGACGACGAACACAGCGGCGTGTTCCCGGAACATCAGCACGAAACGAAACAGAAAACGCCGCAACAGTGCGAAGTCGTTACGTACCTCGCGGTAGAAGAAATCTTTCGCGGTCAGCCCGCCGACATTGGCGACTTTTCCGCGCGCGTCGAGCCCGCGACGAATCGCAGCGTCGACGATGCCTGCGACGGAACAAACGCATCTGTCTTGTCACAGTGACTTGACAACGGCCGCCCACGCAAACGGAAATCGCGCGATCCGGAATGTCAAACTGGCTTTGAAATTTGGGAAGGTTCACGTGTTAAATGAGCTAAGACTCCGTTACGTTATTAACACAGGGACGACGAATACAATAAAAGCCCAGGGAAAAACCTCGACAACAATAAACACATCCCAGTTAACGTTTTTTCGTCCCGAAACACAATAGAATACGGTTTTTCTTAAAAAGCATAAAGTAACCCCTTTGTAATCTCAACCCGATCTCAACCCCACCAAAAAATGTTTTGTTCTCAAGCGGGATTTCTGCAAACAACCGCTCAGATGATTGAAAAAACTCGTAGACAAAAGCACTGTGTTGCTGAAAAACTGTTGCACACGCGCGAGCAAGAAACTAACGATACTGAATACAGGACTTTCAATAAAAATTATGCCTTTTACAGGTGGGAGCAGGGATGGAACCGCGAACGTGTCAGCCGAATCTGTACACGTATCGTACCTTGGTGTGAGGGGTGCTTCTGGATAAGGCTGATGGCGGCACACAACTTTTCAGCGTGCTCACACAACAACCATCGAGTCACAGTTTTTTCTCGTCCGCTCGAATAACCGCTCAACGATTTCCAAATCCCGACCTTTGCGAACACAAAGAAAACAGCAAATCACCATTGCGGGGGGGTTGCAATCGAATATCAATTATTGCAGTAACCAGATTGCCGCACCTATTTGGTAAATAAAAGTTTTCCACACAACCGCTGTTGTTGACAAGTCATCTGCCACATCAAGCGGAACACCAGTTTGTAGTCTGCGTTTTTATTCTTTCTTAACAGCATTCACTTTTCCTTTTCAGCTTGATGTCTTTATAGCTGAGAGTGGCGAAAACGACCCGGTCTGCATCAGCGACGCAGATCGTATATAAACACCACAGCTAGTGGTAAATCTAGCAGACAGCTTAGCAACCTTGCAGCAAGGATCGCCAACAAATTATTAAGAGTAAGCCTTACGTCGGAAAGGAATTTAAGAAACATGGCGTGGGCGTTTTGCTTGTCTTCGAGTTGATGCAGCAAGATAAGAGAGCCAGCTGAAACGCCGTACTCGGACGATACGTCTGCAAAACAGCGAAACGCAATTCAGGTGCAGGGCATGTTCAGGTAGGTACGAATGACGGCTTGATACCCAGTAAGTCGGGCGAAACACGTCACACGAACTACGTTAAAAGGCACAACACTGAGAGTACTCCGTGCGTGCGTATGCTAGAGAAGGCCGGAGATCTCGCATGCCTCAATCGCATCCACTCTTAATGAAGCTTTTTCGGCAGCAAGGCTAAAAAAGCAGTCGTACACCGCGGTCGACAACCTTGCCGATCGGAATAGTCTTATGAGCCTCTCTACGCCGATCTTTTCTACAGTTCGTCACTCAAGAATCCAGCAGCTGTCAATCTATAACAGTGGTTATTCACCTTCACCACGACCCCCTCAAGTAATTGTCTTTTGTTTCAGACCCCCCGACATTAAATAATTTGTACAAACAATTGCATTTATTGGTACATTTATGGATCAAACTATTTATGTCGTAGGACACGTGATGGTTCACAGCCCCGGAAATTTTGAAGGCCCCCAGTAAAGAACCTCTGATCTACAAGATTTTTGTTGGGACCGGATAAAACTTGTGCTCTCCAAATCCAAACACAAGATCGCTGAAGCCAGATCACATTGAGCCAGCCAGCTCCAAGCTCCATTATATACAAAATGCTATTTTAGCAATGACGCTCGTATCGCGAAAACCCACAGCTAAATCCATTTGGTCCACCTCCCATCCCTGAACGCAAATCAACCACAATCTTTTTTCCAGCATTACATGCACAGCACTCATTGCGAAACTGCCCAACCTGTAGAACAAGAAGATTAGGACGGCAGAAGCCGAAAGTTTGCAAAAAAGCACAAGTTACTTTGAAAGGTCTTGAGGTTTCAGTTGCAAATGCGATTTCTAGTAACGGTAGGGATTGCACCCTGGGAGCTTAACATACCCCCCACAGCGACGTGACCCGAAAACTATTTTCCAAAAGAGGACATAACATGGTATAGTAACCAGGACTTTCGATTTCTGCCATCTGTTAAAAATGGATTGAGTTCGTTCGAGTTCATTCAGCGCCGATTCCATGAGAATAACAACTACCCACTTCACACTGCACTTGTTATCGGATCGACGCGTGAGCGATTCGTCGCCCTTGGCTTACCTTCGTGAACGCACTTGCGAATTCGATTTTGGGGCGTTTTTACACTGCAAGGACTTTAAGATTTGCTTCGTGGGTTTGGCCTATGGTATTGCAAAAGCTGGGGAATAGGTGAAAATGAAAAGGTGAAGCCTGATTCCACTACACAAAGATGCTTTTTGTAGGTGTTGTTGGAATCGCCTAGATGTGATTTTATTTGGTGTAGTCCGAAAAATAACAGCCAGCAGAGAAAATCGTAGAGAACCGCTGGGCGATGAGGTCATGAAAATCGCGTCGCATCGTCATTGCACTCTTCAAGTGACTTTAATAGAATTTGAACAGCTTCTACAGGGCAGGAAATGGGAGTTAGTTTTTACATTCCAAAGC
>JGI24158J21664_10008175_pt1 | contig 13914 bp, 8 predicted proteins | sample Ectturendosymbi3_FD_21664 | JGI IMG/M metagenome (IMG submission 21664) | reverse complement strand
GGGGGGGGGGGGGCTTGACGTTTGTGCTGGGTGGACTTGACATTCAAATTTAACAAAAGTTCCACTGATTTATAATGTTTCAGCTTTTAATTTGGGGGGGATAAGCCAACCAACCCCGCCCCGTGGTGACGGGACTGGGCTAACAACCTGTGGATTTTGTTTAAAAAAAATAAAACAAAATTTTATTTAAAAAAACTGTCCCAAACGCGTCCGATATCACAACGCAGAAAAACCCGTGCCTTGTTTTTGCTGTAATAGGCATACGTGGCACTGCAGTATGCTTATTTAAAGAACAGATTAAGCCTGGTGGAATAACAGCAAGAGTGTGGACTTAACATCGTCCTTGTCTGTTAAAAAAGTTCTTCCGCCTTTCTTTGGTTCAGTTGCTGTCGCTTGACCAGTCCTACGACTTTTATTTCTGCGCTTTACCTCAACTATATCGGTAACACTATTGTCGTGACGTCTCACGGATGCATTGTGAAAGGCGTTTGAAATATTGAGGCAAAACTACGAAAAGTTTACGGGATAATTTTTATTTTAAAAGCTCCAGATAGTTGGCTGCAAAGTGATAATAGCTCTCTGTGTTTATGTGGGTGAAATAACGTGCTTAATTTTTAGGGTTTCTGGTGAATTAGCGTTAGAACCTCGCTGCTCCCAAACATACTGGCTGTGATTGCTGCTATAAACTAGAGCACAAGTTGGCAATAATGTGAACTCTAGTACCTGAAACAAATCTTCCTTTTGTGGTGGTGGTGGTGGTGGTTCGGTTTGCGAATGATCCATCGTGACCCGATGCTTTTCCGCAAAGAAACAGTTTTTTACGCCAAGAAACTTACTTGGTTTGCGAAAACGTAGACTGTTTTGTTTGCATGTTAATGTCAAGCAGAAGTCCGATGAATTTACTTTAAAGATCCATTTTTGTATACTGCTCTGAGAAATACCTTTCCTTTACAGGTGCTCGCGGGAGTGTATTACTACGCGTGGGGTGACCACGGGGGTATTCTGGCCGCTGTCGCAAAGTTTGGAGCGACAGACACGCTGTGGTACTCTGGCGACCTGGGTAAGTAATCCGGGACCCTTTTGTGTCGCCTGCAGTTTCCCCGTCGTGCACATTTTATTCACTTGTGAGTCCGACTGACGAGGCGCTTTCTGTGAGCTGTGCCAATCGGGAGCGCTGGGTCGATTAAAACCGGCAAAAACTAAAATCGACTATTGAATTCACAGCAGTATTAGAGGTTTTTGAAGTAGCTGGAAAGCGATTAGTGGATTGCGATCGCCGTCACTTATGTCTTCCTGATTTCTTGAGTGTTTTTACTGAAAGCAAAAATGTGCTGTTTTAGGAATAATTTAGCGAACGGAAAAACCCACTGCGCATGTAAAACGACGTTGTTGCATTCTGCAGGTGAGTCTTGGTACAATCTCACATTTTCAAACGAATCTATCAAAGTTTACGGCTTAATGACGGAACCAGGCGAGACTTCAGGCGTCTTCACTATATTTGGCTCCGAAAACTACGGCCAGCACTCATGGATTATTATACAGGTCGGTTGGATGCTTCGAATCAATGTTTCAAAGCGACAATTGTAACGTTGTTTTCAAAGCCCAAATTCGACTGCGAATACTGATGAAGTTGGGGGTGAGTTTAAGCAAGCAGTTTGGTACGTTTATTGCGTTTGCGTGTCCACAACGTCGTCGTGCGTGACGGTCGCTTAGGTAGAATATGCGCCTGCTGCAGTAGCTCATCGCTGAGAGCTCCATGTGGTATTGAGAAACATAGGTCATGATGTGCAGATCTTCCAGTTGTTGCTATTATTCTGCACATTGGTGATGGAAAGGTCAATCTAATGTTGAAATTAATTGAAAACAGACATGTGTAATGTGTGTACCATGCGAAGAAATGTGGCGTCAGCTGTTCGAGCAGTCCTCAAACGATATCTAAGGAGGTTTTCGACACAAAAAAGTGAAGTGAAATTACAAGCAGCGCGGCTGTTGACCTACTAGTTCTGCTTGAGTCACCACAATAACTTTCCAAGGGCCGTCACCTCGGCCTAGTAAAGCGGCCATGGAAACACTAAAATTGAGCTAAGTATTCTGCCAACCGGTGACTTGTGTCAAACCTGCAGCAGTTCACTTTTTATGTTCCTAGATTCTGTTTGAATAAGTTTTTCACCCGTAAGCGTTGCTTGCAGGATGTATGACTGACGATGCGTAGTGTTACGTTAAATCGATTTCGTATCGAAGTTTGCTGATTGATTCGAACTCTTCACCTGTGTGGAGACTAATTACCTGAATACCGATACGTGCAAGTTTGAATCCTAGCGGATGTATCATTAATTTTTTGCAGCAGGGGTATTCGAAACAAAGCTTTGATTTGTCTGCAGTTGAATTGACTTAAAGCAGCATGTTGCTCTGTGCGGTGGTCAGCCATCAAAACGTTGTTCCGTGTTTGGCTGACGTGCCTTGATCAGTCTCGCTCGCTTGTGCAAATTCCGTGGATACGAAGTGTCAATCGGCTTGCATGCGCGCTGACCAGGAAGCCTTGGCTGAACCAGCGCGTGCTGGTCACTTCTCGTGACGCGCATCACCCTGCAAGCGTGCGTTTCTTGAAGTGCGGTCTTTGACGTCACAACACGCAGTAACAGTGTGCTTCGTGATGCGCAAGATGTGAGCTTATTTTTTTCCCCGCTGAAACGTTCCACAGACCATTGCAGGAAAACGTGGCGAACGTTGGAAGTATCGGTCGTTCTGATCGTTTCGGTCCTTTTTTCGGTTCATAGCACTCGAACCAGCAGCTATGCTTGCATCCTTGCCAATTAACGAATGAGTTATTATTGTGTCTGTTTGGTCTGCGTCACTGACAACTTCAAGGAATTGCATGCAAACGTGCGCATGACCTAGTGTTTTTTGGCCACGGCCTCATCTTGAAAGCGACCCGGGCAGTGTTGCCAACCTTGCGGTTTTCCCGCGAATTTGGGCTTGTTTTTTTATGGATTTGCGGTTTGTTTGAAGACTTGCGGGTTGCTTGTTTTTGGGCTTGTTTTGATTAAAATTTGCTTGTTTTTTGCAGATTTCTGTAGTGCGGATTGCTTTTTTTTCAAATCTTATGGCCATTTTGCTCTTTCAATGTACTGCAAAACGTAATTTGGACGTGTTTTTGGGTCACCCGGCATTTCGCGTAAATTGTGCACTGCAGGTCGCGTGATCATAGGCACTGTTGCGTCCGATAGCAGCTGTGCGATTGGCCTGTTTGTAAGACGTTTTGCGACCTGCTGTAGAGCCATTGCGCACAATTGGGTGAATCAGTTAGTGATGTCGTTGTATCACAGGTCAATTTATCAATCATATTTTCTCATGGATGCAACAATGATGACTACAAGAACTGGTCGCCTCGAGACGAACATTCCAACTGCCTCATGGGGAGCACCAGGACCTACAAACGAAGAAGAGCTGTGAGTTTTGCGATATTGTTATTTCACTTCACAACCTGAGGTACGCGCAACTTTTACGTCACAAGCAAAGCTTCGTTTCAGATGTAATTTATGGAGTTCTCACGAACCATACATTTTGATCACTTGAAGTCGTAGTCGACGCGTTTGTAGGTTAGTGCTAGATAAATCCCGTTTTTCGTTCAGAAATTAGTTGTCGCTGACAAGGATTCCTGTATTAGGCCAACACTTATCAGTTGGGTGTATTCAGTCATTCGTTGGCAGAAAAATCGGGTTTGAGTCTCTGAAAAACGCGACTCGAGTTCGAATTGACTCGATCTAATAACTCGAATCGCTGCATCGCCCATTGAATCAGCAATGCAGTGCGTGCGTGAAATTATTTTTAGACAATTTAAGTTGATATTAAACCCATTTTCGCTTGAAATTAAACTAAACTGTTTCGTTTACCACAGCAGAAAATACTCTAGATTTTCGGTGTTACACGCACCACACTGTTGGGTTGAGTTTTGTCATCATTATTTATTTGTCTTAGATTGCTGAAAATGTTAAAGCGATTGTTTCATTTCACTGCGGTAAAAAAGAAATAATCTTAGCATCCGCTTCGTCTAAACATGGTTGGAAACGTTGCGGTAAAGACGTGCATTTTATCAGCGATGCCCCCGTCTCATGCCCTTGCGCTCCAAAGACGTGGAACCCGAAGTGAACTGGGTCGAATTCATAAAAGCATTTTGTTTCAATGCCAAGAACTGCTTTCTTTCCTAACAATCTTTGTCCACACGTCACAAGCGTCCCTTTTGTTTCTCTGCGCAGCACTCGGATTGCTTCAACGGTCGCAACTACGATCGCCCTGTTTCCGTCACGCCGTGTGAATGCACGCGCGAGGACTTTGAGTGTGATGTAGGCTTCCACATAGCATCAGATTGGAGTCTCATCTGCGCTCCGTCGCCAAATTCAACCGTCGATATCTATCAAGTGAGTGATGAGTTTATGCGTATTGTTTTTCTCAAACTTTTTGATTTGGATTGACAAAAAATATTACTGACGGATTAAAATTGAGTTCGCGTGATTGTTCATTTTTTGCGAAAAGACAACGAAAGTCAATCACATCCCTCAAGTAAAGCCGCTGGCAACGTTCGCTTTTTGTTTTATTGTTTGTTTGCAAAGAGCCAACATTAAAAAATTTTTTATCGAAGTTGTACCACTCATTTCCACTTCGGTTTCTTTCATTTATTTTTTTGAATTTCTTGGATCTCAACTCCAAACGCTTTTTCGTAAAGTGCCAATGAAAAACATCTGACAAAGAAGACCGTAGTCAGACTTTGTAAACAAAAGAGAGCGTCACATGCTTAAGGCCAGGCTTGAAATTAGATGTAAGTTGTCCCGTTAGTTTTTATGTTTTGTGTGGCCCGCTTGGTCCTCGATACGCCGTCATTTTTCATCCATATGGCGATTTCGTTTGTACCCAGCTTTACCGACCTCGTGGCTTTAGGGCCGATTGACTTGCATTCTCAGTTTATTTTTCTGTCTGGGCTCAGTTGGAAATAAACGGCAAAATAAGAACACCACGTGATGTTTATTTTGGCAGGTGCGCGTAGTTGTTCAAGACACGTTGCTTCGGTGATAGCGCGATATGCAACTGTGCAGAACGCATTCACGGGTTGTACAGTTTTTGATGACGTTCATGGCAAGGTNACGTGAAAGCGTGCCAGGGTAGTCGCTATTTAAACCAATGTCAAGACCTATATCATGCGGACAAAAACACGCTTCAACGTTTTTATGAACATCTGTTGCTCTTGTCATACTACCTGAAAACAAGTGAAAAGGTTGAGTTATTGAACCGTAATTTTTTGCTCGTCAAAACTCCTTTGTTTCCTGACAATGTGTTTTAGCCAAGTGTTGCAATAGGCTTTAGCTTCCGATATTCAGTAACATCAGTGTCTAACTTCACTTCGTGTAAAACGGCTATTGAATGTGAATTTTATAAACTTGTGTTCTTTGCTGAACAACTTCATTAAGGGCAAATTAAAAAAATGTATTGAAAGGCTGTTTTTTGCTTGGACGATGCATGCTTCATCGCTTGATATTCAGACTTTCAAACGTTGTTTATACGGGAGATTGTCATGAACTGTCGATCATTCGCATATTTAGTGCCTATGAGAGGAGTGAGAGCATTACGGGTTTTCACCTGGCTTATCACTTGCGATCCATGTTGTTGCTGTTTACTGTATTGTTTTATGGCTCATGTCAACAACAACAGATTACTTTAAAACATGTGTTCTTGCGAGTGAAGTTCCTTTCATTAACTTGGTGGCCTTCTAAAAAGTTTTTGCGAGTTCATCTAAGATTAACTCAAGTTCATCTGAGGTTCACTCAAGTTCAAGTTCAACTAAGGTTCACTCAAGTTCATCTGAGGTTTATTACCGACAGGTTCCAGCGTCGTGCCGTCCAGGAAGAACATATAAGCGCAGCAAGGGGTATCGGAAGCTGGCCAGTGACCTCTGCAGTGGGGGTGACATCGAACTTCACTACGGCCCTGACACCGTATCCTGCCCCATCGGGGAAGACGACGCTTTCATGATCTTGTCAATGAGCAATGGTAAGGGATCGTGTTTTATGTAGGTCAGCGTGAAGCGTACTGGGATGATTACTTCTAAAAGCAGCAATGTCGCGTTTCAGAGAACCTTGTGTTTCAGCTTGCTGTGCCAAACTGATCCCATCTAAAGAGTAATTGAGTTCTGAGATGTAGACGCTACTCCGACACCAAATCCGTGTTGATCGAACAAAACTAGGAATTCGTTGATTCTTGCTGTACTTTTTTCGTTTAATTTATTTGGAAATGGGTCGTGGAAGAAAAGGGTTTCACTCCCAAATAATTAATTTAGCCGCCTGGAACGTTACCTTACGTCAAACAAATGCGATTTATTTGAAAGCAGACTTTCCTCAGGCCGGTGCGTGAGTGTTCATTGCTAATAAGCAAATGAGATGCGACCGTTCCTACAAACTGAAACTCACCCAGGTGTGGATTGCATTTAGAAGTAAAGAGCAGCTTCCACGAAACACGGAAGTTTTTCATGCGGTTTGTAATAGACCAGAACCAAATTTTGTCGACAGTTAATCGATGCTGACTTTCAGTCTTGTGTCCGATATTCCAAAACCGCTTATCTCCTTGACTTTCATTTGGAAAAATTAAAGTCAGATCAAACAAATGTTTTCTGCTCGTGACTAAAACGTTATTTGTTGGTTCTGATCCAATGGAAATGTTGCAGTGAAAACCACTCTGCTTTGTTTCACGGGACACAACCTGCGTTGTCACGGTAGATTGGCCAGGGATGGTGTTAAAAATCGGGTGAATGGTTTGTGGTTTGCGAATGTTATCGTTTGGTCCACCAGCCTTGAACATGCAAGCTGAAGCGATGCACGTCTTACCATTTCGTATTACTCGATAAAATTTCCCAGTCGACAACAAATAGTACTTTTTAGGATCAGTGGTCTGTTTTGGATCACTGATCAGTGTGGATCAGTGTTACCCCCTGTAACCATTAGAGCTCGACCGATACATCGCCATTCCGATATATATCGGCCGATATGACGTTGACGCCCAGGTATCCTGTCAGCAAAGTTATGCCGATATATATCAGCATTATTAGCACCTCCAACCCCAGTGCCCAGTGAACGAGTTATAAGTACTGCTGGGTTTGTTTACGATGACAAAAGGTGGTCATTGCAAGGATACTATACTTCCTGAGCGATGACTTGAAGTATAATTGTCAAATTTTGATTATGTAATCATTATTTTGAAAAAATGTAAAGATTTCCGTGCATTTCGTCAGTTGTGAGCTATTCCCTTTACTTGCGAGTTGGTTTAATGTGCGTTGTAATGTCTTTTACCTGTAGTTTGAGTCATGCAACAACATCGGTTATTGGTAATGAAAACTAAAAAGCATCGGTATCGGCTCAAAAAAGTCTTATCGGTCGCGCTCTAACCAAAATACATCTTGATTATGGAGGCTGGAGAACTTCTGAATTGTAAAGTTCGTTCCATTTTTGGAACACGCTTTATCATTAAAATCGCACGGTGTCAAATGACGAAGGTTTTTATGTCTTCGTTTTATCAGAAACAGCGAAATTCACGCAGTGCATCTGTGTGCGATTCAAACTTGAAACTAGCCATATTTGTTTCTTGGTTTTTGACGCAAGGCTTCGGCGTTTGCAGGCATTTACCGGGTTGACATGGCGTCCGACACCAAAGTGCCATTACACAAGCCCGACTACACCATCACTGTTTACGACTACGACTTCGAGACGGACAGCCTCTACTGGGCAAATGGAAGCAGTGTCTACGTCACCAAGTACAACACCACGGGTAAAGTTATGTTTGCTTGCACGGCTAGAAATAGCCCTTGCAGTGAGTGTTATGTTCACAGAGTCTTCTTCCGCTGCTTTGATGTGCGAAAGCTAAAGGCTGTGCTGAAAGCCACAGGAGAGTTATCTTCAAAGTTTCCCAAGTTATTTGATGGTATTTGTTTTGTGTCCAACTTTTTGCGTTGATCTGCTAGTACCCAGAAGAACAATTTCAAGTAATGCACCTCATGACTGTTACTCTCAACTGATGGCTTCGAATCATTGTTTTTGTCGTGCCTTCTTCAGGAAATGTTTTGCAAGTTTCATAGCTGACAAATGTACTTGAGTATTTGTCAAATTTTCTCTTTATCAACGCGATGCTTTCGCAAACCTGAAGCGCCGCGTTCGATCATCACTAGAAAGTCAGTGGAAGAACGATCACATCAGAATTTGCTAAAACGGAAAATTCTCGTCGCAAATTGAACAGCTAACGAACTCGGCTGATATCGAGTCTTGCTTCCAGCCTTACTCCAGGTCATCCAAAACCTGCAGGAAAGGTCGCGACATGTGAGTGTGTGAGGAAAAAAAAACTCTGTCTGGAAACACATCTTTTCGACAGGTTTCATGACCAAGCCTGTCTTCACCGCTAGTGATGGGAGCCAAGTGACGGATATTGCTGTAGATTGGATGGGGCGCAATATCTACTGGTTGGGGACGTCTGTTTCAGTGACCACCATAGATGGGAAAGCGACAAAAAAGATTCCAACCAGCAACTGCACAGGCACAGTCACGAGCATCGCTTTGGACAGCGACAAAGGATATGTCTACTTCACATGTAAGGTTCACAGTTTGTGACATGTTGATTGGTTGTGGCATGCCGCAGTGCAACGCTGTTCTCCAATTATGTCAATTTGTCGGTATGCTTCTTTTGACAAATATTGATCGTTAGTACTAAGATCGTTGGTACTTGGTACTAAGAATTGCTGAAAACAGCTGCGGTAGTTCGGGGACCTCAAGTGACGTCAGTACCGGTGATGACGTCGTTTTCTTACAGGCGTCTGATCGTCACTGACAGTAATGCACGTCTGACAAAGGTACTGAAAGTGCAGGGTCTTTTGAAAATGACTTGTTACCTCGAACCGGGTGAAACTGGTGTCACCTTCAGTCTAGAAAGATTTCAGCTACACTCATGTGAACAGTAACTTACCTGGGCGCGATAACGTTGGAGTTCTGCAGCACGCATTAAGTAGTTTTGTTTGTCTCGGTACGCAGTTTCTATGACTCTGAACGTGCAATTATAACAATACAAAGTATGTTTTCGCTCGCCAGCTTCATGTTGTTTGAGTTCATGGATATAAACAAACATCCTGTCGCAGCCACTTCTCGCACTTCAGAAAATCCAGTGCCGAGAACACTTCTTAAGGCAGAGGTCTCAAACATGCGGGCCCCGTGTGACCAGCGAGGGCTTTTTGTGCGGCCCGCCATGCTTTTTGGGAATTTTCAAATAATTAACATTTACGCTATTTAGTTTATTCACCGGTGTTTTAAAAGTCCTCGGCTAACGAGTGAACATTCATTTTAAACAAACGTATAGACGGCTAGAAATGATTTCCGTATTACTCATGATAACTTTAGCAGCGAATAAGATATAAAAGCTCTTTCTAGCAAGGTTCAGGTACCGCCATTGTTGCGCCAGCGTCGCAATGCGGCCCTCGGTTTACATCATAAGTCTTCGTTTGGCCCTCGGAGCAATTTGAGTTTGACACCCCTGTCTTAAGTTGTAACTAGCTAAGTTAATCCGTTGATCCCTGCGGCGTTGTGCGACATTTGTATCAGGGTTGCTATGCGGCGTTTCTATCAAAACTCTGTGGTTTCGTGACAGGCGACTCCACGGTTAAGGGCGGCGTCTTCAGAATGATGATGGATGGCGCCAACGTAACCCGCATTGTGCGACGTAGCCGTTACGTCGGTTCATTCCTATCATCCCGAATCCGCGGATTGACTTTTGACGCTACCAGCGACAAACTGTTCTGGACTTTTGGCGGTAATCTTGAAAGCAGTTCAACAATCGACGGAATTCGCAATGATCTTTATTATGGGAGTAAGTGGATTATTTGGTAACAAGGTCTTTTGTGTTTTTTTGTCATATTCGTTTGGATTTCTTAGTGTATTGGTTGCCTTCTGAAAGCCATTCCGATTTTCATTTTGGCTCTGAATGAGATCCATCAAAACTGCATTCGCAATATCCGATGCGCTTGTAAAAAAACTTATCCTGCTTTCAGGTCAAACTATAACGTAGCAACTTTCAATGTCATTAAGAAACAAGTGAAGAGTCCATATGTTATATGGAGATCAATGTGTCTTTTCAATGCCAACCGATTTGTTTGAAAGACACAGTTGTTTTTAGCACTGTGTCAGAAATAGTGCTTACTCGGTTGAACTGATTTCGCTAGTAATTTGCTACTTGGGTGTATTGCCAGAAAAACGACTTTGTCAACAAATCCCTGTTTGCACTGAAAGTTGTTGGTGCGTGCTTCGTTAAATAGGTGTTCATCGGAATCTTCCTTCGGGCAAAAAGAAAATCGGCAAAGTATAATTTGGCTCGAAATATCGGTAAAAGTATAACCACCGTGCAGAAACCTAAAACTAAAACCGTTTAGAAGCATTTACTTCTGAAGCGAAAAGTTTTAAGAAGCACTTCTGGTAAATCATCTCATCAGCGCAAATATGTGGCTGGGCCGATTTTCGTTTTTTATCACCAGCATTTTTGGGTGCGAGCGATACGTTTAATTTAACAAACCATAATTTGTGCCGTAAACTGTAAATTGCAACGTCAGAACTCCGTAATCGTTAACACCTATTTTCGTAAACCTGTTGCCAAGGCTACAACTCAGCCCGCCAGACGTCTGTGTACAAGAACCGGGTGTATTGGTTGAACGATCGCCATGACGTCCGGTATGTGGACAAGTACACTGGCGGCACTTCCCACAATTACCTGCAGAGCATCGACATTACATCTGGTCGAGTGTTTGGAATGAAGGTGAGGTGCTGCAATGTGTTGGTTCCACGCATTTTGTTACCGACGCATGACAGTTAACTTTTGTTTCATATTCATAGCTTGGTCGTCGCCTCCCTTTCAGTTCGACGCGATTACGTCGGAAGTGCTCAGCGTTTTCACACCTGTTCGTGCGAAATAAAAATCTCCATTGCGAGAAACAGCCGACTTTCCGTCTTAATTTTGTGCGAATTTTTGTTGAGTGTTTGTGCGGGCAAGGTCAGCTCCTGATTCCCATCTTCAGGTGCTCAACACGCATTCTTAACCGCGTTATCGACTCTGATAAGGAAGTCTGCTTAAATTCATCAGAAGGAATTCAACTGATCACATACATTCACGTTTTTTGTCGTGTTTTTGCAACGGTCATGTTTCAATGCATTGTAGAAGTTGTCTATGTATGTTTCTTACCGAATCATCATTTCAAGTGCAAAGCCAGGTGTGGTGGTTCCGCTCAAAAGCAGACCGCGCAGTTCTTTACACTGTTCTCCATAACAATGTTTTCATCTGCTGCCTGTTGCATGGCTGCAAAACGTCACAAGGGGCCTTATGTGATGTAACAATGAAACAGCTTTCATTCACCTCCACCTCGGCATGTGCTGCCTGGTGTCGCTAGGCATAGAGCACGTTCAACGTTTCTCTCGCTGCGCGCCTTAATCTTTGGCAGCAGCTCATTAATAGCTCGTGCTAATTAAAGCCTTCGATATGCTTCATTGACGCAGAATGTGGGACGATTTGATTGTTGTTATTTCCCACCTGTGGCTGGCACAAACCACATTCTTGCCCCCAGTCAGAACTCTACGAATAAACGTGTATTGTTACGCCACAGTGGACGACACACATGATTTCGTAATTTGAAACCCAGCGTATTCGTAGTTCTATGAGTGTGGGACTAGGACAATGTCATAGAATTCTCCAAATCGTGGCAGTTGCTAACTGCGTTTGAAGCCAGTCCATTCGGTTGCATCGTTGGTGTTAGACATTCATGAATATACTTTGGTAAAAACACGTTGAATGCTGTGACTCAGCATCAGTCTTTGTGCTTTTGCCACCACCTGCAGGCTGCGTCAAGAGCAAAGGAGAAGTTTTGTTTAGTCTCATCAAACACAGCAAGTTTCTTAGCGAAGTCAGTACCTTGCCGTACCGTTATAATGATTGTTTAATGTCACTCTCCACTTACGAAGCCGACAAGTTTGTTGTAAATATTCGCGCGGGCTGCTGGTGTGCAGACTTTCAAGTCCGCCTTGTTGCTCATGTTACGAGTCGTTTTGGCCGTGTCTTGAGAAGTGGGTCCTTGTGGAAGCGAGTAGATATGACGTTTAATGGCCGTAGCGAGCACTACAAGTCGTTCGTTCTCCAAGTGTATTTCATTTTGCGCGTGCCCTGAAGGAATTTACTATAGACTGTAATCGGAAAGGATTTATTCTGTCAGCGCGCTGCTTGAATTCTCCAATACTGTCTGAGAAAGGCAATATTTTGCAAGCAACCTTTTCTAACATTCATTACAGATTTGCTGTCAATATTGAATGACTTCGTTCTCTGTGAAGGCCACCGATCGCTTTATGACCGAACAATGATGCTTGTGTGTCATCGATCGTTCTCAACATAGCTTTGTCTATTCTATTTCTTCGCGCTGTTCGCTGTATTGCGCCAAGGTCCGACCATGGACCACAGAGTGCTGCGACTGTTAATAATGCGGCAGAGCCAAGAGCTCCCACCTCCGCACCAGCAGCGTATATATGCTGTTTACCCACAGCACATTACGACCAATGCGGTTGACTGTTGCAGATTTTCACTCGCCGATCTCAGTCTGGAGCGCGGTCAAGCCCTTGCGCAAGTCACAAGTGCAGCCAGATATGTGTTCCTACCCTCGGAAAAGATAAACTGGTGAGCTTCTCGCAGTGTTTGCCCTTGTTAATGTAGATTTCACTCATTAAGTATTGAATACTTGAAGCTCATGTTGAAAAGATGTATTCATTTCGTTTTAAAGAAATCGGTTTCAGAACGTTATCAAAGTTCGGCTGCAGCATTCATTGATCATATCCCTGTCTCGATAAGCTTGCTTCTGCCCACATCAAGTGCAGATATGCCGCTATTTCGTTAACATGAACATTTAGCTCTTGCAGTTTATAACCTTGAATTTGACAGGGTTTCACCCCCATTGACCATATGTTGAACGAGTGTCAACTATTAGTCACTGGTTAAAAGAATCATGAATTCACGTATTCTTCACCCCTTCACTGTCTTGCACAGTGGTTCCCAAACTATGCGCAGCAGCACACTGCTGCGCCGCCAGATGTCGTTAGGTGTGCCTCAAAAAATATTGAAATTAAAATCAATCAAGTAGAGTTTCTAAAATTCCACCCTGCCGACTTCTGTCAGTACAGCACACTATCGATATTGGTGGTAGTAATTCGATACGCGGCACAGTGCTACGACAATCAGGCAATAGCTATTTTTGTGCTGCAATGAAATGTCACTCACTGCAAGAGGCCAAGATGTGTTTGACATATTATCTGCTTACCTTGAAAAATGGAATTTATCATGTAACTCGTGCGTTGGAATATGTACTGATGGGGCACCATGTATGATCGGCAGTATTAAAGGTTTTGTATCACTCGTACAAAGAGAAACTCCTAATGCTGTACAAACTCACTGCTTCCTCCATAGAGAAGTACTTGTTTCAAAAACAATACCAGATGAATTAAATCAAGTTTTAAAGCAAGTTGTTGAAATAGTTAATTTCATCAAAACAAGACCATTGAAGTCTCGTTTATTTGAGAAAATTTGTGTTGATATGGACTCTCAGCACAAACGTTTGAATATGCACACTGAAGCGAGGTGGCTGTCAAGAGGAAAGGTGCTCTGTCGTGTACATGAAATGCACAAGGAACTACATACAGTTTTCAAAACAGAAAAACATGAACGCATCTGTGAATATCTTCAATGTGAATTTTGGCTTTCAAGACTGGAATATCTGGCAGAGATATTTGCACATCGTAATAGCCTCAACACAAGCATGCAAGGTAGAGAAGAAAACATCCTTACTCCATCAGATAAGCTGGTTGCATTTAA
>JGI24158J21664_10008173_pt1 | contig 13916 bp, 9 predicted proteins | sample Ectturendosymbi3_FD_21664 | JGI IMG/M metagenome (IMG submission 21664) | reverse complement strand
TATCAGTATGACAAGATAAATTGTATCAGTATGACAAGATAAATTGTATCAGTATGACAAGATAAATTGTATCAGTATGACAAGATAAATTGTATCAGTATAACAAGATAAATTGTATCAGTATGACAAGATAAATTGTATCAGTATGACAAGATAAATTGTATCAGTATGACAAGATAAATTGTATCAGTAACGTAAAAGTAATCCAAGTGAAAGGTACCTGATGAGGAATGTATGCGCATTCCAAAATTTCAAGCAGTGATACTTGAAAGCATCCTGATAAAAAATCGCAAGTTTATAATAATCTAGCAGTGTGTATTTGCTAAGTGTCCAGCAGAAACCACTTACTACTTTTTCCCATAGCTACGTGTGCCAAAAATTGTACGGTTTTTTTACATAAAAGCAGATACGTGAACTATGTGCAGCCAGAAATCTTTAAATTCTCTACAGTTACAAACAAGTCATTCAGTCATGGTTCTGTGGGTGCTTGATGTTTTTATGTCCAATGCACATTGTACAGACATGACGTTTTTAAAGCTACGAGAGTTTAGAACGAGAAATAATTGTATTAGTGTTGCTGCGGTTGTTTGTTAGCGGCGGTTTCCACATGTTGTAACAGATCCACCTCCCAGGAAAAGACAAACTTACCTTGGTTCGGACAGGACCTGTGGCCAGCAAGGTCGGCAGTTGCGTCACAACCATTTTGCAGCAGTACGGTTGGAACGTTGCGTCTGTCGTCTTTGGTGACAATCTTGTGGAAAGGTCGAATTAAGTGTTTTATATCAAGCAGTTTCTATTTCCTGCAGTTACGCTAAACTTTCTAAATATTTTGATCGTTTTGTAATTTTTCAAATGTTTGCATTGAATTTTAACGGTATATCTTGCCATGGAATAATTGTAATTGTTTCAAGTTTTTTTAACTTGGTTTTCTAATCATCAAACCAGAAAAAAGGAACTTTGGGGAGGAAAAGAATGACGTTGCGTAACTTGAATACAATTTCGCTGACACGACATTTTATACAAAAACAGATTTTGGTCACGAAACATGTCCTTTATATCGTATTATTGTGATGCTATTCTGATTAAACGCTTCACGTTTATAAAAATCTAGCAGTGTGTATCAAGCTTTGTAGTTGGTTTTGTTTTTACGTCTCTCACAACATTTCCAAATCATTGTGCAATGGAATTCATCGCTGGAAGAAATGCACTTTCCGTTGAACTTTGAAAGTAGTGAGATTTTTTTACTTACGATTGTTCAGTATTGCTTCAAATGGCTTTAATTGTTTCAAGCGGACAAAAGAAAGTGCCAAACCACAAAAAGAGAGTTTTATCATTTGTTACAACGATTGAGCCATAACTTACAATAACTTACAAACTCAACTCATGGATCAGTGTTAATTCCATGATGTCAAAGGTTTCTATCGGCGTGATACGCTTGGTGTGTTTGCATGTTTTATTGCAGTGTTGCCCACTAATAATCCTCAATCAAGGTGAAATTTTGAACCTCCCAGCAAGGGGCGTTTACGTAACATTAAAATGATCGGAAACTCAGTACTGCACTTTCATGCTTTTTCTTTAATTATACGCGTTCTTTGCACATTTCCACGCANAACATAATCATTCACCACTTTTTTCGTTTGTCGAGAAAATCGATTGTTATGCAAGTTTCTGGAATCGCGAGTTCTTTGTCCCNGGAGGCCAGTCTCTCATCTACTCCTGTTCAAGCAAACCATCAGCCATGCCTTTGGTTAAAAAGAAAACGTTCAGTGGCATGCGTGTGTTTCGATTTCTTTCAACGCTGTTTTTACAATTTTCCACGGATATCCCGTAAAATCATTTTACTGCTATCAAAAGATTGATTCTGATACGAGTAAATAAAAAATGTGTTTATTATCAATATTGGAAAAATAGTTACTGGCGTTATAATGCGAACTCAGAGAAGCAGCTGCTCGTCGCAAACATGTCGTCGTTGACACTAAGCTGCTGGTGCAGAGACGTTGGTTGGCCACGTTTTATGCATAGCTCTCTCCGTGTCTTCACCGGAACAAGACGCGAAAGAGAAACACGAGATGCTATTCCACTGTTCTCAACACAACCAACATTTGTTTGGTGAACGTATCTGAGAAGAAAAAAACACGTTCGTTTTTAAAATGCGAAGGATTGGACGTTCTATGACGCCTGTCCACATAAGCCATTGTTTCTGTTGAAATAGATTTATACTCAAAACTATCACTTTATACTTCAAAAACAATTTCTGGTCATTTTAGCACTGATGTAAGCAAATCGGTTTTGTTTGGACTTTTGGATGTTTTCAACATGGTAGTATTAACATTTCGCTACAGCGAACCTTCAGCTGGACAACCATCAGTTCAGTCCCGTCGCCACGGGGGGGGCTTAGGCCACAAACAAAGCTCCAAGCCCCTCAAATTGAAACATGAAACACTATAAATCAGTTGAGTTTTTGTCAATTTTTGGAGTGTCAAGCTCCCCGCACAAACCCAAAGCACCCCCGCAGAAACGCAAAGCCCCCCTATTGAAAACTTTCCGGCGACGTTTCTGCATCAGTTGCCACTGGTATTTATTCACCAGGTACCACTACTTCATGGCTGAAGGGATCTTCGAAGACAGTTATATGTTCGATCCAAACATAACGATGCATAACGTGCGTTTATCGGAGTTCATAAACGAGCGAAACTGCTCAATACTTTACTCCAGTGTGATCTACAACCTCAACAAGCTTGCGAGAGGTAAGATTTTCAAAATGCTTTTGGTTTCGTAAATCGGAAACTTTTCACTGATAGAACAATGTCAGTCTGCCTATGCAAATGTTTTTGTTGATCAGTATTCACCAAATCGTTTTGTAATAAATCTTCTGACAAAAGTTCGCAAAAAAGGCAAATGCAAAAGTTTTTTTTCTTAGGCAAACGGTGGTCGAATTGTATCTTCCTATCGTCATAGCTCTATCTTTTTCTTCCAACTTTGTTTCCAAAGATTTTTTACCAGTTACCTTCTGCTGAACGAACATTGTAGAAAGTTTTTGTGTCGGAAAAACAACATTCAACAGAAACAGCGAATATCTTTACTTTATAAGAATTAACACCAGAAAATTAAGTTATCGATAAACTATGTGCTTTCCAGTGTGGGTGATATCTGCTCATCACCAGACAGTGAAAGATCTTTTGCTGGAAACATCAAAGGCAGAAAACAACCAAGATGAATATGCTTACCTGATCATTGATCTGGAAAATAAGCTTGGAAGAAAACCGTGGTCAAGAGGCTTGTCAGAAGTATGTGCTCTCAATTATAATCAAGTAACTTCACTCCACAAGTGAAAGAAGCAAGGAATCAATCACAAATTTTAATAGGAAATCGATTTCACGTAACACTACGTAATGTCAGTCCTTACATCTAATTCAATTATCTTCTTGATTTTTATTGTGCCGCATTTATGCTTTTGTTCTATTCAATCTCATGCGATATCAATAATGATGTTGTTATGTTTATTTCTTGTTCATACTCCGTTTTGTTCTATACTTTTTCAAAATAATGCAACTTTAGTTACGTCTAATGTTAATTAGAACTTGAACAAAATATTGTATGAATGACGAAATATTTGCCACAATAATACAACATTGATACCAAGTGTGTTCATAAGACTGATCCAGGTTATAAACAAGACTATATGCATATATGCAAAGAGTTGCACATATATGTAAACAGTTGCAAACACATACATACAACTGTTTACATATATGTGCATATATTTGCATATATGCAAACAGTTGCACGAACCTGTTTAGAGCAGGAAGAATTGATCAAGATTTAAGTACCTCACTCCTGAAAAGTTGTTAAACCATTCACAAAAACTCTACAGAAATTAAGGCATTTTTCAAACTTCTGTTGCTATGGGAATAGACGCCGCAATCTGAAACAGCAGCTTTTTCAGACAAAGGTACAAATATCCAGCGTGCGAGTTAGTGCGCATGCGCACGGTTTCACTAAGATTGGAAACGAACCGTTCCCGAAGGCAACAATATGTGGCGCATTCATTGATAAAATTTAAGATGAAGGTATTACAAAAAGATGTTAAGTACAAAACCGGCTAACGAAATTTCTAGAGACCGCCTAAGCATTAGTGGTTGCTTTATTATTGTTAATTCGTACGAAAAATTACGTAAACTACATTTGAACGGAGAATGTCAGTGGATCCGAATTTATGATATGGTTTTCTTCTAGGATTAAATGTCATGTGATTTAATCACTCCTGTGTTATGTATTGTGTCAAGTGCTGCATGTGCAATGCGATATCAAAGAGCTTGTTGCCAAAATCCACTTTGTCACAAGCCTAAGTGAGAAGCACATAATTGACGACTGAACGTGCGAAGCAGACGAAGCACATTCGCGATATTGCTCGCTCTTCAGCGGGGTGTTGACAAAGAAATGTTCTGTTACCTGTTTTCCCACTTAAACTGTTTGCAAAGGCTGCATTTGTTTTGACTGTAAATGACTATGACACCAGTGACGTTGTTCTCTTCCTCGCGTTTGACCTCACCGACAGAAGCTTCACCTGCGCAAGTTTGCGTGGAGCCCTCTGCAGAAGGTTAATGTGTCACATGTCATTTCGTTTCCAGCGAAGCAGAAAAGATTGTTCAGTCGCAGCAGCACAAGTCTATTTGAGCGAACTCTTTTGAAAAAGTCGAAAACTCCGAAACTGGATGCCGATAACCGGCAATGTGTGGGTGAGGACGTGCGGTAATGACCTTTCCTCTATCTTTTTGAAACTTCGCAGAACTGGCAGCTGAAACGAGCATTTCGACAGGCACTGATTCTCACCTTACCCTCTCAAATGCACAACAAACAATACCGAACGTTTGCTAAACATATTTCGAACAAATTTCAGTAAGTTCGTTTTCAAATGTTGGATGATAAAATAATTTTGCTATTGCCAAGATTTTAAGTAATATCCTTGTACAGGTTTTCATGTTGGAACTTTACCAAGTATGCTCTGCTTCCTCTGTTGTTGTTTACTTGTTTCATAAACGTTTGATCACTGCACGACTCGTGCAGATGCAGTGACTCGTGAAACAAAGTTTCAGAAATCAAATGACTATCAGTTTGTCAACTCAAAGAACCAGTCGAGTTACAAGCTTTTCTTACCGAAATTGAAAGTAATATCTAGTCACAGAGTTTGTTTCGAAATTCTCGCATTTGCTTTCGGACATGAAACGTTGGTAAAGTTGTTCATATTGTAGCAAAAAGTGTCAATATCATGAAACACTTTCTGAACGAGACTTATCGTGTGCTCCGTCCTTCTCTTACTTCCCCATCTCCTCTCATACGCTTTGACACCAGGTGACACTTACCCCAAAGTAAAATTATTATCTTCTTGTCTGACCTCCTTTTCAAAGTGATTAAATTTTCAGCAACAAGCTTATTTACGCGTATAACGTGAAAAAACACAAAAACTGCGGTCAAGTAAAAAACGCTGCGGTCTTCGTCTCCATATAAAATATAAAGAACTTATTACCGAAACCTTATGCGTTTGTTGATAAGCTTATGTTATTTTGTGTGTGGCTGTATTTATTGTATTCATATATAATGTCATTGCTCGTCGCAAATACAAAAACCACTGCACTACCTCCCCACTGAAACAATACAAATGACTTAACTGCAGCGTTCATGTCGATTGCAGCAGGAGGTAATTAATTAATGACGTTAGGCTCCTCTGAAGACCACTTGCTTTATTTGCAAGCCCCATTGTTATTTTCAATCGGAAAAATAACAGCATGGAACTTCTACAGCTTTGAACTGCGCTGTTCTTTCAAATCTAAAAATTCTCAGCATTATTGTTATAAAATAAAAGTAATAGCAGGTGCGCTGTTTCAGTGTTTTCGCTCCCTGTCGTTACGGGCTATGTTTTTCAACCAGCACCTACTCTGTAATGTGTTATTCGATTATGTCATTGTGATATGGACCATCTGAATTATACGCGCAATTAAAAATAAAATAACAATACAATTCAACGCCCGAATGCAGCTGAATTTGCAAACGGGAGATAAGTTTTCCTGAAAGAAATCATGAAATTTGTTGTTTTGTTTCCGGAATGCTATTTTTTCTTACGTATTATACAGCCTAGAATTTCATATTTTGCAGCATCTTTACTCTCTACTAAATATTTTTGTCGATCAACTTGTTGGGGTATAAGTTATTGTTATGCAATGTTTTTGCCAAAGTATCCCAAATTGCATGTTTTTTACTTGACAATATTTTCCTTTTGTACTAAAAGTTCAGGAAGTTTGCGACCGTATGTGAGGCAACGAAAAAAAAAAAAGTTTTTCTATAAAGCATTAAATCGTTGTCAAAACTATAGGAACGTGAGCGAGGGATTTGGCTGATGGCTGTAAACTGTGAGGTGAAAGTGCGCGAAAACTGGCATGAAATACCAAATTCATGATTTTGGAAGTTTGCTTTTTAGGAGCGTTTGGCAGAAACGAGAGACAGAATCTGACGCAACCAACGATACTTTCCGAAACGAATGGAGAAAAAGCTACGTCCGAAAATTGGAACAATATTTACACCGCGTATGTATCTATTCGAATTTGAGCCATTCGCTGCGTGCTGCCTTTTCTTTTAAAAGCAATTGCGTTATTCCAGAATAATCTGTATCCATCTTTCTTCGCTGACACTCTTTTACTTTTTGCGCAAATGATGAACCAAAGTCTCACAAGCAACATGTCGGTCAACGAATCTTTTCTCCGTTCTGAGTTTTTCAAAGAAAAACAGTTTCAAGGTAGGGGTGTGTTGTACGTTGTTGACTTGCGTTCACTCACTGTCATCGAATCACAGTGAAGGGTGACTCAAGCTCTGCAAAGAGAAGCGTATTGTGCTCCATCAATTCACTGAAACTTATGTTTTTGTTATATCTGAATGTGTAAAAAAGGTGAAGTTGGCAAACCAACAAATTTGCAGTAAAAGTTAAGCTTCCAAGAAAAATGCATATGTTGAAGTTAATGATGAACTACGACACTAGGCACAGGATTTAACAAGTCTAAATATAAAACAAGCGTAAGAGATAAGAAGAATTGTATGCGATGAAGTGCAGCTTGTTTTGTATCGAAGCTTCCTTTAATCAGCAAATTACTGTGGTTATTAGTTTAAGTTGAGCTTTACGATAGCTTTATTTTATGACAAAACACTGTATAAAAGGCGTGGTTTTGATCCATGAATTACCAGGTGATAAAGTTTTTGGGTGGTGGTTCTTTCCTACGCAAGTACGGCCACGTGCGCATTTAAAAATATAAGCTGAGTTACGTTTCTCAACGCATTTGCTTTTCTTAATGTTTTAATGCTCAAAAGCCACACCTTTAGATAAAAGCTGTTTGAATGTTCTATTGAATAAAGATAAACAACACTGATTGTGCTTTTGTTGATAAAAGAAATGAAATAAGGGAACTGAGGGTAGTGACAGTGGACGAACAAAAAATGTCAAGTATGGAAAAACACATCTTTTCTTGGACAAGTGGAAATATCTATCGGCGCAAACAGGGAAGCATGTGTCCGAAATGCGACTGCAACTGTTAATCAGTAATTAAATAATCTGCAGTGTGTGCTATCCCAACAGCACTGCGTTTTTCGCTGCCTAATTGGATCCTGCAGAACATACCTGGTTTTCAGAATATTTTACATAAGGAGACATATTAGAAAGTAAGACATTTTCCAACGCAGCGGCAAAATATTTTATCCTCGGGGACTTAATACTCCCTTGTACCAACCATCGGTGCGACTCTACAGGAGTCTGTTTTAGACTAATTATAAACACAGTCAATTCGCAGCAATATTCTAACAAAAACCTTTACATCATTTTCACCAGTAACAACACAAAGTTTTGAAAATAAATTTTAATCGCAGTTCTTGTCTGCAAGCTTGCGAATGCAACTCTCTAAACATAGGATTTCAGCAAACGGATTCCTAGGCCTCTGCTTTCAGCAGCAAATTATCATTGCTCTGCATATGGCAGGCAGTTGAGTAGGAACACCAACACGTTTCATACTTTCTGGCAGCGTCAGAAGCGTTTCGCAAAATAAATTCTGCTCCAGAACAAATTTTTTTGCGTTTCGTTCGTACCAGACAAAAACGTCGAAAAGGTGTAAAAACGCCCAAGTGTTGTTAAATTGCTTGAAAATTAATAAACGGTGTAGAAAGTTAGATGACAAAGGCATCAGTGAAAAGTATCTAAAGGAAAAATACTTAAAAATGGCCAGCCCACCGGAGTTTCAGAAGCAGTTCTTTCATGAAACCAGTGAAGCAGTCACTATGCCTTCGAAAACAGCAGCATATATACGACCAGCTATGGTGGAACTTCGTGGAAATCATCAGATTGTTGATGCGTGGATGAACAGGAGTGTGCTCAGACTGCAGCAATTGCTCGTCAAACGCAAGGTGCGGTCCATTCCTTGAAGCAACCACAAGCTCAGACCCCCCGCAACGCTGATGGTTGGTGTGATTGGCGGTTTCTGCAGTTATTTTAATTGGCTGGTTCTGATCATCATCATCATCGCACTTTGCAAGCTCTTGTGAAGTCCTATTTTAGAGTGACACTACAAAAATTAAATTGTCGTACACTTCTGAAGTGCTCTGTCCAAAATATGAAAACAATAAGATATTCCAATGCCAAACTTATATTTGCTCTGTGCTTTTCGTTGATAGGGACACGTTCTAAAATGTTTTTGGAATCGCGTCCATTTCTTGTCTTCCTGGTTTTCGCCGATGTTTTATTTCTATTATTACTCCTATTTCCTATTTATCAAAACGTGGAAAATATTTGGAATAAATTGGGCGAAATGGAAAGATTCATAACCACGAGATTTGTAATTTAACGTTCCCCTGCTGTGAAAATTTTCGCGTAACAAAGGTTTTCATAATGGTTTTGCAAAGTTTTTTTTCCATCTTTCCATAAAACGTTTTCATTTTTTTGTTATCTTACACAGGATATATACTCGTATTTTTTCAAAAGTGCTCAGTACATTTTTGCCACGGAAAATTTTGTTTTAATCAATTTTGCAAAACGTTAATGACCAAGCTTTCCCTATGTCTACCTTAAACAAATTCGTATAATCTATGTGTCTTCAGGGGCGCAATTCAACAGCTGGAAAGATGAAAATCTGCACTACTCTCGTACTCAGCCTCCATACAGTCACCGTTTATCCCTTCGTAAGCTTATCAGCAGAACACAGAGCATGGTCATACATAGCTGCGACTAACTTCTTGTGGCAGGATTCTGGCAAATAAGATATAAACATAATAAAGTCTGGTCTTAAAAACCATGCGAGTGAACAAGCTTACAATTTGAACAAAAATTTAAGTTATATTGTAAAGCGTTCATACAGTAGGCTGCTGATCCGAAGTTTGATGTTCCCGGGGTCATGCACGTGACAGCCATAGTTTTATTTTAGACTGGAAAGCATTTTACAACTTTTGTTTTCTTAAAGATTTGCAGAACTATGTCAACCTTGACCTATAACCTTGATTGTATGCAAGATGGACATCAGCGTCTTCCATTATATCTTTTTATGAGGTCATGTTCGGATTCACAACTTTTACAAAAGCTGTCGATTTAAACTGAAAGTGGAAAAAACAAAATATAATTTTTGGCGCAGCAGCAGATACAATGCCTTCTACTGAGTAAGTCGTTTCAGGAACAAAACATTANAAAGGGTTTTATTATGTCATTGCGCTCAGTACAAAAGTCAGATGGTTCTTTTAGGAGAAATGANCTCCTAAGCTTGCGAATGTTTCAACATCCATGATGACTGCCACAAACACCCACGATAAAGGTGTACAGATGTCACCCTTGACCCTGGAAAAAAATATTTATATTAGTTGAAACAGCTGATTACCGTAAGATGCCAAAGTAGTTAGAAAAACAGGTGGACACAGAAAAATAAACGTGTTTCCAGAAATCGCTGAACTAAGTTAATTTCTTCACCATTAATCAGGCTAGGGCCTGTCGCAAAATTGTCGTTAAATAAATAAGAACCACAAAGTCTATATAAAAACGTGTTTGGGTTATAACTGCAGAAGCAGCCAACAGGAATACTAAAAATATGACATACAACTTGTCAAACATTGAAATTGTCGCATTTGAAAGTAATTTTCGCAAAAGACCTTTCACGAACTTGTTTTTGCAAACATTGCACCTTTAATCTTCTTAAAGGAAAGTATTCAGCCTTATTTCGTAATGTTTATGAAACAGCACTTGGCAGCGAATAAGGATTGGTCAATATTTTGTTGTAGCTTCGACTGCATTGTTGTCGCACTTGGTTTTGGTCAATTCCGTCGCTGTCTTTGATCTTTTGATGTTTTTCACGTCGCCAGCGTGCTGCCTTGACGGTTTTATCGTTTTTTTAAATTTTATTTTCTTGCCTTGCTTGTTTTTATAGTTTTTATCTAATTTTAACGCTGGCATTCCTTCGCTTATACAGTTTTTTTTTATATATATCTACGCCTCACTGATCATGGTGCATTTAGTGGCTTCATCTTCACACTTGTCGTTTGTCCTGATGAAGGCCTGCAGTTGGCCTGGCTGGAATGTCGGCATATTTTTTAAATTCAGTGTTTTGTTTATGATTAAAGCACGACGTGGCTTCTTTGCGAGACAGTCAGTTTCTACAATTGACAAATAAGAGAAAATCGTCACATAGTTTTCATTTTCGCCATGTCACCTTGGTCTGAACAAGCAGCGTTTGTGACGTAAAGGTTTTGAGGTAACGTCCGGTGAGCTTCACTCTCCTGATGATTTTCGTTGACAGTTGGTCAAATTGACAACTTTGTGGTCTTTTTCGCAAGCAGCTAAAACTTTAAAAAGTTTGTGTACAATATTTCTGGATATCTTCATAGAATTTAAAAAATTTTATTTGCGTGTAATCTGAAAAGTTAAGATGTGACGAATTTTGTGCTGTCTTTTATGGAAGATAAACAAGCAATGCAAAACATAACTTCAGTAAATTTCTACCGTCTTTACTGTTTCATGTCAGGCACGACTGCAAACTCTAGCCCTGCGATCTCGACTGTGCCCCATGTTTTGTAGAACCTCCCGAGTATTTTGCCAGTACTCAGATATCCACTGGATTATTCACCTTAATTGTGTGTTACGGCTTGATACGCAAAATATGTCAAAAACGATGTTTGGGATTTCATAAAATATTTTTAGTGTTTTTGTAAACGTATTTCTTCCAGGAATTGCCGGAAACGTGAAGATTGACCACAATGGAGACAGAGAATTCAACTTCACGCTGATGTCGTACAGCGAAAAAAGCGGTATACACTTTTCAAATGTTTTTTCATAGGTCACTAAACATGTTTGGTGAACACTTGAAATTTGTTGATGCGGTTAGATCGATTCGAGCCATTGGGATTTTACAACGGATTGGAGGGTTTGTACGTAGAACTACCTGGGAGGATGTACCACCCCCCTCCAGCAACTCCACTTTGTGGTTTCCTTGACGAAGATTGCATGGAAGAGAAGCACGAAATTAGTAAGTTGTAATAACTGCTCATTTCCTGTTTTAACCGGAAACCAGTACGAAAGCGAAATGTGGGTTGAGCGAAGCAGTGAATAAACATTGATATCTGCGTGCTGCTAATGTAATTTAGGCATATTTTAAAATTAAGAAAGAAGTTTATACAGATACTAAATCCATGCTTAATCTCTAAGGAATGTGGTATCTGCAACTCTATAAAAGTGATATTAGATAACAAACTTTTCATTTCATTATTAGAATGTACTCTACAGCAACCCAGAGTTTCTTTTAAAGAACAAACTGCTTTACATAAGTTTTTAGCCTCTTGCCATAGCAACAACATTAGACGGAGGTAAATGCGACAACGACGTTATGAACTGAAGGGTATTTTTTTCGAAAGTAATAGTTCATGTATTAACATGAAACAATGCGTGTAGGCTGCAAGTAGCAACAGCTTTCCAACTTAAATTTTTCATACGCAGAATTAATTGCTGAAGTCGTCGTTTCTTTCTCAGTCGCCGCTATTCTCATCACAATTGCAATTTACTTTTACAGGTAATGGCTTTGAATGTTTGGTGTAAAACAATAAAAGTGCAGGTCATGTTCTTTGGTTTTCTCTTTGTTTGGAATTCCTGACTCGAAATGACATCCATGCGCTGTGGACAAATACGTTTTGTTTTTAACTTTTGCTGTTGAATCTCATCTGCTGACAAAATAAACTGTTTTGTCGCTGACTGTGGAATGAAGTGAACACACAATGAATCAAAAAGCTTAATGTCCCAAATGACCTTTCGCAGTTAAGCTGTCTGCTTTAAAGTGTGTCACGGTTCAGGGATTATAGTGGGGTCACTGAAGGTGCATAAACGTGAAATAGTTTTGTAAAAAATATGGTTCTATGCTATGGTATTCTCCTGAATAGTGAAGAAGTCCGGGGTAGAGACCGTCAAAAATACACTGACCTGAGCACAATGACCCCTCCTGCCCCACCTGCACGACTCTGCTTGTAACAAGTACATGACATGTTTTTAAAAATTCCATCTAAAGGCGAACGTTCACGTCAACATATTTTGAGCTTTAAATATAGACATTATCTGCATCAACGTGATTCTAGGCTAGACATATGAATAAATACTGAAAGAAAATCTGGTCAAAAATAGTTTGCTTTTGCAGGAAGCACAAAATGGAGACAAAAAATCAATCGTGGATGATTTTCTTACACGATCTTCAAAACATACAATATGGAGCCGAATGTGTGATTGGCAGCCAGATTGGAAAACCGTTGTCGAGCCGGTTGTCAACAGTTGAGGTATTTCCCTGGAATTCTTCATATTTCTCAATAAAAATATAGAATGCTAGCAATGAGAGAACCGTTGTCGCCCAAAGCAACGTTCACTGCAAGCATAGTGGAAATTGTGTCTCGCGCTCGAGGGATCCCCTGCATCGTGCGCTGTTAATGCAAATGCCGCGAATAAAAATTTCCCGTTTATTGCAGCTGCCTACCGGGCGATAGCTGGCCAGCATGACACAAGGTCTCTACCACTCGTAAACTGCGTTGCTTCATCACGATTGGTGCGGAGGGGGTGACGCCTGCGAATTATTGATCTCTATCTTTGTTTTTTTTCATAGGATTCGGGCGTTTGTCTGACACTGTTCATTGCTGCTCAGTCGCACTTGATATTTGCAGGTTCTGACCAACTAAGTAATAAGCAAGTTCGTAAACGCAGTGTCCGCTGGAAGGCGCCCTTTCTCGCAAAGAATCAACCACGTTGATCGTAACGGAGGATTTACTTCGCCACTGAATCCTCAGCCCTTACAAATCACAATTTTGATTTGATATAAACAGTAAACATTCATTTAATTTTACGAAAATTTTCGTCCAATAGCACGCGATTTTGAAATGTACGTGAGGGGGACGTGACCCCCCAAATCGTTGGTGCTTATGTCCATACGTGTTTCGAATTGTAGATATGATTTACCGATCCGAATAAACAACCGATAGATTAAGGTGTTTAGCAATCGTGTCTTAGTTTGATAAAAATCACTGTAGATCAATTTGTAGTAAATTATGCTTTATGCTTGGATCAAACTTTTTTTTAATGTTTCATCACTTTATTATTTTTCACAGAGGAACGCCAGTAAAGGATCCTTGTTGAGCAACACGAGCAATTCTTTGGTCACCACCGCAGTCGGGAACTACAAGGTGATACTCCATCTTACTCTGACACGCAACCCACTTCAGTGAATGAGCATTGCATCGTGTTTAAATGAGCGCTGTGCGAAGTTTTATCTAAGATTGTTACGGCAAGTAAAACTGTAGAGTTACAGCGGGCTAATTGTTAACGCGCTCCTCTTTACGAAAACAAAAACACAAACGTTAATGGACACCGGCAGACGCGC
>JGI24158J21664_10008170_pt1 | contig 13917 bp, 11 predicted proteins | sample Ectturendosymbi3_FD_21664 | JGI IMG/M metagenome (IMG submission 21664) | reverse complement strand
TAAGCAGCAGTCGAAAATCGCCGCGGGAGAGTGGGGGGGGGGGCTAAGTGATTTTTGTTGGAGCACTGAAAAGACACGGAAGATTTTAGCAGAAGCTTACAAACAATATTTTTCTGAGATGAAAATATTTGGAAAATGCCAGAAAAAGACTTGGCTCTACACATCCATTTTGTTGGCTGCAGCATGCATGAAGTAGTTTACCACCAGAAAGACATCAATGGCAATTGCGAAGTCCAAGTACTCAGGACAATAAAAATATTCCTTGTTCATTTCAAGCAAAACTGGAAGACAGGCTATTGACTTACTACAGCACCAATGCATAACACAAATGTTGGAAAATCTTCCGAAAACGGGTGTGGTAATCAGGCCCGTAACTAGCTTGGGTGATCAGGGGTGGCGAAGAGTTTTCTGAGAGAGGCCCACATTTTCAAACTATATCCAATAGTTTTCAACTATTGAAAACTTATATCCAATAGTTTTCAACTATGGCCGAAACATTTTTCCAGGGGGGGGGAGGGGCGAAAAATATTTCAGGGGACTTCTCCCCCTGGTTACGGGCCTGGTGGCAACAGTTAAAAGATAGCTAGGAGTCCATTCGTTAACCCGCTTTTTGCATAACAATCACCCGGACGCAAGTAGGAAATCACATGGGTATCTACGTTGATGGACGAACCGTTTCGTTGAAGAGTGAAAAGCAGACGGCTTGAGCTCAGATTCTGAATCATAACTGCAGTCCGTTCCAGCGCCAGCGCGTGGCGACAAAACAACGGAATGATCAGAGTCGAAGCTCAGTCGAGCTTTGCGGTCGACGAAATCGTCGCTCAGACCCGAAGTTTCGAGTATCTCTCGGTAACGCTTTTCCGCCTGAGCCTTGGCGACTTTCTGCAACGACACCAAGGACAATGACATAATGTGGAGCACAGGACTAATCATACTTCAGGCAAGTTTCACAGTTGCATACGAAGATTTTCGTTGTCTTTTACTGCGCACATTGCCAATGACAAACTGTCTTAATTATTTTGATGGTAGATGTGCGCGATGGAATGCAAAATTTCTCGCTAACATACTTAATAAACAAACAACAAAATTCAATTTACACAGCGCAGTTCGTAAATCTAGCTTCAAGTGAATAAAGCGCAGTATAGTGCACATTTAACGATCGCTTACACGGCGCGTAACAAAATTAAGCAAGTTGCAGGTTTTCGTTTCTTTTGCCGACCATGACGCTTGGCTTAAATCTCATCACAGAATTTCACGGCGCACAGCTGAACCTCGCAACGCGTCCGGAACGTTTCGACTTCAGAGTCATGTTAAGCGACTTTACGTATTGTGCTTTCAGTATGGCAGATATAGGAAGGTTTTGTTCTTGTAATATATAGACCTGTGTTTGAACTGCCGCGAAAACCCGCGCAGCGATTTACTTCGTTGCAGCGCAAACTAGCGTTTACGGTGTGCCATCTCACCAGGTTTGTTGAAAATGAAGTAAACGTGAGTTGCGATAAGAACAGACATTACACTCGTTCCTTGCGTTGTGAAACATTGCGACGACTGTCAGCATTTCTTTGACCTTTCAAAGCAACCAGCGACGAAAGCCGGAGGCTTCATGTCGAGGTTTTGCCGAAAATGTTAAGGAAATGAGTAAATGTTCGAACTGAAAACTGGTGCAACTGGATATGATGCTGGCGGTAATTCTAAACAAACAGTAACGTGATTATAAAAGTAAAATTCCAACGAAGCCTAGACGCCGACCTCAGCGTGCTGTTCAAACAGAAGAGGCCTTTCGTCCACTCTGCCTTTTACTTCGTCCAAGAACTTCTTGTACTCGAGTTCACGATTTCGCATCTGCTTCCTTTAAAATACAATGCGAAGCACTGAATGAAATCCACTCATTTAACCTGCTTAAAAAAAGGAAAAATAACATGATATCCTGGGTTTACCGCTTAGGCCACATTTAAATCGGGAAACAAGCGAAACCCACCGATCCAGCATACGAACGACGTCATCCTGGAATGCAAGCTCTACAAAAATTACATTGACACCCAACCTCCCAAAAAACACATAAAATTTGACCACTCACTTGTACTGGCGCAACTTCTCTTCTTGGCTGCTTTGTTTCTGAGTAGAAGCTGCTACTTCGTAATCCGCAGCTTTCTGGGCAACTTGCTGAGCAAGTCTTTTTCTTCTTTCCCTTCGTTCAAACTCGTCTTCTTTCGCTTGCTTGATAATTCGTTCCGCTTCTTGCAGCGACCGTCGCATGTTATCAATTCTCAAACGAGCGGAGTCAGTCATTCGAGTTGGAATTGTGTCTAAAACACATAAAATACACATATTCAGCGTATGCCAATGCACAAATAAATTTAAAACGAAATCCTTTCTCGCTACAACTTTGCCTGAATACATAGAGGTAAGTCAGTTAATGTTTTGAGGATTGAATAAAATGAACACATGTCAAAGCTCCGTGCCGATACTTCATGACTGCACGAAGCACATAGCAAGTAGAAGTTGGGCCTGTGAAATCTAACGAAGTTGAGGGTGGGGAATTTCTTAAACAGCAAGCATCTCCTGCCAAACCTCAGATGAAACCAGTCGGCGACGTTATTTCGTTCAGCATCCAGGGATCTACTTGCAGTGTCAGAGATTAACTGGTGCTGCTACAGGGAGATTTGAATCAAGGGTACGGTCAACCCATAAACATGCCACAGTATATCGAAAAAAATTCTTGACCGCGGATGAATCACGCAATGGACTACGTCATTTTGTCGTCACGTGGTAGTTGCAATGCTACTGCACCATAATTACGAAAATGTGTGGGGATTCACCTTCGTTCCAGGCGAAAATCCTTATTTTCGCAAAAGGGTCCTTTAGTTTAAACTAAAACGAAAAAACAACAGCGAGTTGAAAACAGTTCCATATGTTTCGCACTTTGTTAGACACTCAGCTGTTTGCCGCACTTTGTTAAACACTCAGCTGTTTCAGACAAGCTTGAAAAACAAACGAAAGCACAATTTTTTGTGCGGAGCGGAAATTGAAGATCGCACCGATCGGGTTCTCACAGTTTTCTTGGCGACGCGTAACGGACTGGAAGTTCGTCGCAACAAGAATCTGAATAAAATGTTATTAACTTAAATTTCAGTAAAACTCACCGGACAAGGTGGATTTCCGTCCGCTGTCCGGTCGGATCTTCGATTCTTTTTCAAAACTCTGCTCAGCTTCTTCCATCGATTCTCTCATCTCTTGACGCTTCTGCAAGCGCTTCGACGTACGAAAGTGGAACGGTTCAACTACAGTGGTGGCGAGGTCGTTCCTGTGTTTTAGCGTCTCCAACTGTTCGTGTTTATGCAGGGCGTCAAAATCCGGGACCTCCGAGGTTTTTGGTTGAAAGGGAAAAGCTGATACTTTTTCGACTTCTTTCAGCCACGCTTTTCTTTTATGCTGGGCCATCAACTCATGAGCATGCAAACGTGGCGGCAGAGCTGACGAGCGCATCAAGTCTTCTGATCTGCGAGGAAGCAGCACATTATTGACCTGACCGAGAGGTCAAGCAAAGGGGTCAAAGGCAGCGAAAGCTACAACATGACCTCCTCTGCATGCTTCACTGTAGGAGCCACTGCCGTTATTGCCCAAAAAATGGTCAGAAGGCGCATCGTGTATTCGTTACTTGATTTCTCCCGAAATCGAAGAATACTAGTTCTCGTGCGCAAAGTCATACGTCGTAAAATCAAAGCTAAAGTTCGAAGCAGCTGTGACACATATGGCTTTAGCACGAGTCGAAATAGAGAGTGGGGACAACTTTTGACATGAGGCGCACGGCAATGCTCTTTCAAACACCTCCCCCATTTTACTTAAACATCGAAAAAAAGGAAATGTGCACAAAATGAGAGAATTGACGACATAAGGCTTTAGTGTTTGCAGCAAACGCATTGCTCAACCTTTGGTTTAGGCAAAGGGCCTTTGCATCGTCAACATCCATTTTAGAACATCAGCGTCTACACATTATTTTTTTTAAATCCACATGTCGATTTCTTATTTTTCCAAACAAACCTGCTTGAAGAAGTGAAATTATGAATTTTTCCTGGAAAGGACAGAAGTGTCGATTGTCTCAAAAAAATCACAGAAAACTTCGTAAAGAATATTGGAATGATGCGCGTTAAACATCATTAACCTACACCAAGTTTCAACGATGCAGTACATCATGCACAATCCAGCACAACAGTTAGCACATCTTTGCACAGCGAGCGTTAATAGCTCTGCATAACCAGCACAACGTGTTCGCTTTCTCGGCAAACAACAGTATACGGTGGGGGTACTGCATTACAGTTCGTTGAGTATCGTTAAAGCAAAACTGAACATGGTATTTCTCGCAACCAAATGATGCGTTGCTAACCCAGGTTTGTGATAATATATCCAGGTGACTTTTTTCTTAGATTCTTAGAAAATCAAATCTGAGAACATTGTTTTCAAAATTTTGATTCGTATTTTGTAAGCAACATGTTTATTGGCATACTAACGGATGTAAGTTGGTCCTGATTGCTGAAGGTTAAAGACAGGTGGTATTTCGATATACATAGCTAATATCTAAACAGTGTGTAAAATTAGCTAATTAAATTTCAGATAAATCTTATCACGGAAGGTGGCCAGGGCAATGCCATGTGTTGGAAGACACGTGTGCGTGTCATTATCTGTTCTACCTTATATGCAAATACAAGCCATCGCTAAAATCTATATTTTTCAGCGAAATTGAAGAACAGTAGAAACGAAAGGTGACATTAGACGATAACAATGCATTGGAATTTAAATGAGATTCTTTGACAAGCAGTTATAGTTGGGAATCGCCTACAGACGATCTAGCTGCCAGACACTGCGCACTCCATGACCGGTTTTCATAGAAACGTTGATCCGTACGTCAAGCAGCAAACCTCATTTTGTTCTTGATTTTTCGATAGAGCTGTTCCTCGATGAGGCGATCGGATACGGACGGGTCGTGCACACTGTACGGGACGGGGTTGGCTTCAAATTGCGTCATCCGCTTTATCCTCCTCAGCTCTCTCGCATCTTCTTTCTCCTTTTTAATTTCCTGTCACACAAAAGTTCAATACCATACATCTCAACAGGATAAAAAAACATAAGGCAGCACTGATAGTTTCGTTACGGGGCAGTGTATGGTGGTTACGCATTAACAAGATTAAGATAAATGGACCTGGCAACGAACTCTTTAATTTACACATGCAATTTTAAGCGATCATGTGAGCGCACGAAAATCTGGTTTGCAAAGCCGATTTGACCTCAACGAACACAACTGCCACCAAAATGGTGAAAATATCCATTACAGCAGATGAGTCACAACAAACTGTGCGTCACATTTACTGATGGAGCTCACTGATGATGTTACAACTGTTCCAAGAATTTAATGAAACGAATCCTGCATCGGAATACCGTGCACTGAGAACAACGTATGAGGCCCTGCCTTCAAGATGCGTTTGCGCTCATCCCTCTCATCGAATGAAAAAGGCTTCTGAGTAGCGACGAGTGTAGCGATTGCGTTTTCGCGGTTAAATCGCGATCGTTGCTCTCGCCTTTCTTTCATCTCTTCATAGAGCGGAAGATAGACGTGAGCCGGTGGTTCTCGCGCGCGCACTCTCTTCTTTAATTCCGCCTCCTCCTCCTCTTCTTTCTGCTTTTGTCGACACATTATTTCGTGCGACGATCTAGAAAACAGCACAAATTAACTTTTTTGTGTGTTTCAATGCAACCGCAATTGCGAAAAAGCGGAGCTTGTGTCATTATGATCAAGCAAGGCGCTACAGCGGACAAACATAGTCTTATTTGCTGCGCGTAGGACTGACGTTTCAATCAGGGTTGCGGAGTCGGAAGGAGTAGGAGGTTTTTGGGCGGAATCGGATTCCTAACAACACTGGGAGTCGGATTCGGATTTTTTGTCCGACTCCGGATGTCCAATTGGATGATTTTTTACATCACACTCTTAAATTGGGAATTCCTGTTGAAATTGTATAATTTCTTTTGAAACTTTTGTTGAAACAGATTTCTTGCTGTGCACCACGATTTCCACTGATTTTAACAGCCAATATCCATTCCCTTATGTTAAGGAGTCGGATCGGAAAGTTTGGAAAGGCCGGAGTCGGGATTCGGAAATTATAGAAAGATCGGGGTTGGAGATTTTACCTCCGACTGTGCAACCCTAGTTTCAATGTCGGAAAAATCACCACCTTTGCACAAGGAAGCTTGTCAGATGACCATCGCTTATACGTATGACAGGTCCATGGCATAAATTGTGTGCTAAGAACGATGAAATTTTGAAGCAGAGTGAAACTGTGGGAAGTCTCACAAACTTGCATAAGAACCAAGAACACAAAACCCAATGATTTAAACGAAGAACAAATCAATCATATACTAACAGAATTACATTTTAAGCATTGCTTTTGCACTGTTTCTTCTACAGCATTTCAAATCAGAAAGCGCGAAGAAACAAGAAAAATAAAAAAGGCAAATTTAACAAAATATTTGATTACATATATCAAGTTTCGGTACATTGCAAACTTCTACTCACCCCGAGTGAGACTTTTCCTTCTTCCTTTCTTCTCTCAAAGTCATTTTAAATGGCTTGGGAATAGTGATGACAGGAGACCATTCCTTCTTCTGGAGTGGAGCGCTTTTGGGTCGTAAATTTGCTTTCCTTCGTATGTGAGTCATGCGCGTATTTGATACATAATCGTCGACAGAAAAGTCGTCCCACATGCGCTCAATAACGTCACACGAAGAATCGATATAAGAATCATCAGCGTCACTGTCCTTCGCATCATCGTCATCATACTCCACCATCGCATCTTCGCCGGAACGTGAGAAACGATGCTCGAAATCAACCTTTTTGCGCCTGAACGATGGAATAGGTTCCGCGTCGTCATCAGAGCTCTCTACGTAATGATAATCAGTACTCCTTGCAGGATCAGAAAATTGCTCCTCTCCATTTTCCCCGCGAGACAAACGATCATGACATTGTCTGAAGAAGAAAATCGAAAAATGGACCAACAACTGCATGCAAGCACAAAGCCTGTGTACTAGCCATAGCCACGTATGCAGTGCAAAAGTGATTTACTAAGTGAACATTTAGCCACACGACACCTACCAGGGTATTATTTTTTAGTTGAAATCAGCTGCTGCAGATAACACTTCGTGTGAAAAATACATAAAATGAAAACAAGAACACTAACAGAACTTATCGCGTACAATAAATCCGCCAGTCAAAGCTGGAATCGGTAGTAGCCGCAATGTTCAGCCCTATAATACTAAATTCGGCAAAGAACACCTGAATACAAATACGCAAAATCCACATTTTAATAGGAAGAACATGTACAAACTTTTTATGCGTTAATTTACAAATGGCCTTGTAAGTTTAGTTGCAGTTATTTGTGATAATGCAGCTACGTTCTTTCCAAGATACATCGCTGGGTTTAGATACCAATATAATCATTTTCAGTGAAAGTTTTCAGTTGTTGTAAAAAAACACTGGTCAATCAATCTGTTCCACACTTTGAAAATACAGCAATCCTAGCGAAGTAGCCAAATTACCTTCTAGCAGATTCATCCAACTGTAATTGGCTAACTAATTTCAATGTTTTCTGATGTTCCTTCTGAAGTTCTTGAAGCTTCTGATAAAAATCAGCAGTCAATGTCGCACGATCAACAGTAAATGATTGGAGTTGGATCTTGTCAGATTCTGACAATCTTTGAAAGTTTGGTGGCTCTGGCTGATGAACATAAAGTGGGTCCTTGCTGGTCTCATCCTAAAAAGTACAGTGACAAGGTGGTGAAAACATAAGTCATTTGAACTTCCAGACACAGACGCAAAAACGCAGTGTGTCACAAAAAATAAACAGAACTCACAAATCTTTGAATGAAACTGTCATCTTTATTTTCATGAAATATTGGAACAATAATCTTCCTAAAATGTCTTGGCCAACTTTGCATGGACATGTATTTCTCCCACAAATCAAACACCGTGGTGGAAGCAAATTTTCAGAGAATATCTTCGTGTTGTGATGCTCCATCAAAAAGCAGAAATTTTTCAGTGCTGAGGAACTTTATTGGGATCACCAGGATGACACAGACAGATAGATCAAGATGAACGAGTAGAATGGGGCTACCCTCCACAAATCAAATGACTCCCTAGCTTGGCTGAGAGAGAGACAGGGTTCCCACGCATTTTCAAAAATTATTTTCCATACTTTTTCAATACCTTTTCAATACTAAATTAAAAAAGTTCAATACCATGCCTTATGTTCAATTTGTTAAATTCCTAATCATGGTTCTTAAATTTACACATTGCACAACACTGCACAAATAATGAATTGCTTTGCCTTCAGCAAAACTGTGACAACCTGCTAAGAACAAGATTTGAAGAATCAGTGGCTGAAGGCTTACTGCACCAATCTAAACAAACCTAGTGCAAGTAAGTTGGTTTGCTTTGTCTACACACTAACACAAGGTACCAAAAACTTGAATGAAACTCAGCACAAAGGCAGCAAAACACCATAGCAAACTACATCTACACCAGAGGTCTCAAACACATGGCCCATGGGCATTTTGTGCAGCCAGTCCTGCTCTTTGGGAGTTTTTAAATAATTAATATTCAAGTTATTTAGTTTATTCATCGGTGTTTAAAAGTGTTTGGTTAGTGAGTGAACAAGTTCCTTTTGAACGAACGTAGAGATGGCTAGAAATGATTTCTCTATAACCCACAACACCTTTCACAAATAAGATGTAAAGCTGTTTCTAGTAAAATTCAGGTATCGCCATTGTTGCATCGGCGTCATAATGCGGCCCTCGGGAAGTGAAAGTCCTCATTTAGCTGATCAACATTTTGTACTATCAACCACTGCTGAATGTATCTACTCAGCACTACCTAAGCCATGTAACATTTCTTTAAGCTGTTCATGTAGATCACCAAGCACTTTTTTATTAAAACCTCTTGTTTCTCAGTTTGATTGTGTAAGTATTGTCAACTGACTTATATAAACCTTCTGCTTTTTTGCCAATTCAATGGCTGCTTTGTGAAGAGCTTTCACATTCTCTTGCATTCTGTGCTTTTTTACTTTGATTTCAAAAATTTTCTCTTGACTGACTTCCTGACTTTTTCGTTGGCATTTTTGTTTTCAGCCATATATACAGTGTATTGACTTTTTGCTCCACGTGCAGCTTGTAAAAGTTCCTTCCCAACCGTGACATTTTTTAATCCTCCCAAATTAGTAATGTACAGTAGTCCTTCACCAACCACCTTGCAATGAGATGTGAACCAACCAAATTTCACACACATTGTTGCTTATAGAGAAACCTTGTTCAACGGTTGCCTGTCCACGTGATAGCAGCAACAAGAGCTTCGCAACAGGCCAAAATTCACAGAAGTTGTTGTCACCATGCAGATGTTTGAAATAAATGACATCTAAACAGAAACAATTGTCTGTATGGATGCGAAAGAGTTATGGAAACCTGGGCAGTTTCATTTTAGCTGGTTTTACACTTTCTGTCATGTTTAGCTCCTTGCGGAACTGGGCAAACCACGAGTGATACCAGTTGCTACCCAGCACTCATGCAGAATTGTGTTGATCATCTAACGCAGTGGTTCCCAAACTGGGTGTAAATTAACCCCCGGGGATAATATGCGATTCTTTGAGGGATAATGCTGAACTAAAACCATAATGTTGTTCTATATCATGAGCGATCACTGCAAAATATTGAGGGTAGTTAAGACATAATATAATCGCTACCTTGATTTGGGTAACGGCTCGAACAAGTTTGGGAACTACTGATCTAACGGACCATAGCTCCTTTAAAAATATAACCTGATTAACTACCTAATAATTCGGCCTTAAACTTTAAACCATGATAGAAAATTATGAAACTGTTGAGGGGTGCCTGACGAGACAACCCACAACCTATTCAACAGGTTTTAGTTGGTGCCCCAGCACTTCAACTTTATTGCATGCAATTGTCCAACGTTTGCGCCAATAAGCTCAAATACCAACTTCCTCTCGAAAAAATGAAAATCTGAAAATGTTGGGCCCAAGACGAAAAAATTATCAAACTGATTAAGATGATATCACAGTCATGATCTTGAGCAAATCCAGTTTGAGTTAGATGGCAAAGCTGGTGAAACTTTAGTTTTTTCAAGTTGATATTCTTTGAAGAAGTACTTATATTTTACATAGAGCAAGGCTGCTGTTAGCAGCGTCCCTTACAATCTAATCTTTGTACAATGGAGCATGAAGCAACAAGCTATTAAATTTGAAAAGATTCCAAAATTGAGTGAATGTTGCTGCCACACAGTAGATTACAACTGTAAAGCCCACTAAATCATCATTTGGTGCACAAGTGATCTGTTTGTTACGCATTTGCTTGTAAGTTCACTCAATAAAAATGTCAGATTACAATTTAAATTTATCAGTGGAATCACAGACCTTTTTACTCACCTCTAATATTTTTTCCATTTGTAATTTCCATACTTTTTCAATACCTAGGGGACATTTTGGCCAAATTGAATACTTTTTCAAGGTCTTGAAAACCAATTATGAAATTCAATACTTTTTCAATACTTTCAATACCGCGTGGGAACCCTGGAGAGATGTCATAAGAGACTGATCAGCAGGAAGTGTGACATTAATTGGACACTGCATTCACTGTACTTCAACCCAAGACCTTCATCTGTGGGGGTTCCTCAAGGTTATTGTGCACCACATTAACCCTCAATTTATTGTTAAACCAAAAGCAGTCAGCAATCACAGCAAAATCATGCAAATCCCCAAAAAGGAATGAATTCAAGTAATTGGAAATTTTGTGCAACATATTGTGCATATTTGCCACTGTTGTGATGAGAAATCCCAAGTGGCATTTGCACAAAGTTTCGCACTGTGGCAGCAAGCAACAATAGAGATCACCCGACGAGATCACTATTATTGCTTGTTCGTGCCACATATAGTGTTTTTCTTCACGCACATCCCGTTCGTGGTGAATCGGACATTTAACGCAACGCCACCAGAAAGGTTGCAACACCACCAACACAACAGACCATTTTGTAATATACTTTGTGAAGAACATGATTTGTTATGCAAAATGACCAAGATAACTAAAACTTTGGGGAGTAGTCATACACGGACTGAAGTATAAGTCCAAAAAAAATTATCAAATTTGTTGGACCTTTGTTGGATCCATTAAAAATTTTATAGGTTCTGTTTTTTGGGCACCCTATATTTGAATACTTGCTGATTAATGCTATGTTCCTAAAAACATTGCCACAGTCATAATTTCCACCACAATCAAAATACATATCTTGGTGAAAATAGTTTGGAACATTACATTAGTATTAAATCATCTGTTTATTTGAACCAAAGTTTTATAAGTATAGGTTTTGAACTGTAAAACATACCCTTTTATTTTCAATGCAAAACTGACAAAAAATTAACAAATTTATTGACAACCTTGCTGGAGCTCAAGTATGCTTGTTGGCACATCCAAAAAACTTGCTAAATGGCACTCAAAGTACTTGAGCTGACCAAAATAAACAGCAAAAGCATTAGAAAAGAACCACAAAACTTGGATTGAATTCAGATTTGTGATGACAGACTAGACACAATCAACAAATAACTTAACTATAATTGCGGTAGCAAGATAACTATAATTGCGGTAGCAAGATTAAAAAGGCAACATACAAAGCTTTTATTATTACTAAACTTGATGGATATTTTTTCTTCTAATGAAGACTTTTCAGCATGAGTCAATTGGGTACTGTCCATCACTTAACGCCTTCGGTGCAAGCCAAGTTACACTAAAAGGTATTATTTGCCAGTATTGGCCAAGTCTTTGCAACTCCATAACTCACCAATTGATTGTGCTATAGAGATGTTCAAACCCTCAAAAGACTCAGTGAGTCTTCTAGTTTGCAATCCAAAAAATTTTTTGGGTTTTTGTTTTTTTTGTGGGTGACATCATAAGTGGGGTAGGTTTATGGCCATTTTGGCTCAGGTTATCTGACCCAGGGCCCAACCACTAGATGGAAGTATTTCACTCAAGTTTTTATTCGAAACTAGGCTAAAATTCGAGTCTTGTGCCTTTGATCGGGTTTCCAGCATTTCTGGTTCAAAAGTTCATGGCTAAAAAGCCTAAAATGAATAATTTCACAAAAAAATTGATAATTTTACCCAACTCTTGAATCTAGAAAGTTGATCTAGTTTCTAATAAAAACTTCCGAGCGATATACTGCCATCTAACAGTTGGGCCCAGGGCCAGGTAACCTGAGCCAAAATGGCCAAAATACACCCCACTTATGACACACCCACAAAAAAAACAAAACCCTCAATTTTTTTCATTGCAAACATGATACAATGACTTCCAACCAAACCAGAGCATGAGTACAGCTTCAAGCAATAGAGACATTTTTGAATGTCTACACAAGAAAGGGAGTGCTCATTTTGAACAAGTACACCTACTTCATGTTACATTTAAGAAAAATGATAATCCAAGATATATTTCTACAAATCATATTTACCACCTTTTTTAATTCCAAGCTAATCTGTATTCCTGGTATATTTCAGCAAAAATGTGTTCAAGGTATAGTGTAGGGCTACTCAAATGCGAGACCGCGGTCCGCATCCAGACCTTTGGATGGCAACGTCCAGACCTCGTCAGCCTCTCAAAGGTGTATTCTATACCCACAAATTTTTATAGCAAAATTCTGCTCCGTTGGCCGTATAGGCCTACTTCTAAAGCATTTACTCTTCGCCAACTGTGTGATTGTCGACCAAGCTGTTGTTCAGCTAAATTGCAGTGCACACCTGAGTTGGGCAAGCTACGATTTTTTGGTTCAAAGTAATTGTTTCGTGTAATTGTTCAACAATAGCTCGTGACTACAATGTCTATCCTGGTGAAAAGAGTGGATTCAAGGCCAGCATTGTCGAACAGTTTGGCAACTTTCTTTTCGAAAACCAGCTGATGCTCTTTCCTTAAAACCCTTTTCAGTGACAGACATTATCAAATTCTCAACTGAAGCAAAAAGACACAGACACATGTGTGCACCGAAGATGAAATGGAAGTTTTTATAGGTACCGGAGGTCTGGTGGGCATCTTCGCATATATTTTATGGGCATTGACCCATCATTCACTACATTCACTGATGAAAGTGGCGGAGCGGAGCTCCGGCAGCTTTGACACCACTGGTGTGGACGCAGCCAAAACTCAACTGGAATTAATTGAATTCCAATAGAATGTAGCAGTGAAAGAAATAATTTTTGATGGCAGGTATCTCCAAAATTTTTTCCACTCCTCGCAAATAGTCAGTAGAAATTCTTACGATGTTTGGGTTTACCTGCTGCTGGAGGGGCGAATTGCCCCCTCCTGCCAGCTATAGTAAATGTAAAACTCTGCCCCCCACTTGGCTTATACTTCAGTTTTAGTATTCTATTGGTTTTCAGTATTTTTTTGCATTTTTCGGAGTATTTGTTGGTGATTTCGGGATTTAGTATAGCCATCCACATCCGGATTCACCGTCATTTCTCAGGGTTTTCTGAGTGTTGCTAGCAACTCCCTACAGTGGGCAGTTGACCATTTTCAGCTACGTTTTCCCTCCTTTGGTACATGAATTGTTTTCGTTTTCCCTCCTGGCCTAAACATCTAGTTACAGTATCATTTTCCCTCCTGGTCTATCGTTTCCCCTCCTGGCCTAAACATCTAGTTACAGTGTGCCACTGACTGCTGGCAGTTTGCACTGTCAAAAAAGAAGCTCATAAAGAACAAGTATCACATCTGTATCACAAATAAAACCTTGACCATTACATTCTATTCACTGTCACTACCTTGGAACAAAAATTTAGGTAACTGCCAAGAAGCACAAAATGCCATTGCTCCCACCAGCAG
>JGI24158J21664_10008169_pt1 | contig 13918 bp, 10 predicted proteins | sample Ectturendosymbi3_FD_21664 | JGI IMG/M metagenome (IMG submission 21664) | reverse complement strand
TTCGCTAATGGTTGGCTTACTGCATGCGATGGCTTTTATGATGCTTCTGCTTGTTGGCTGAGTCATATGAAACAATAAACCATTGACCATTCAAGATCGATTTGCGAAAAGGTAACACTTTCAATTACGGGAAACCCCCAAGATTACTCCAGATTTCCTCTGTGCGGTTAATTAATTCACTGGGAAATTTCACAACAGACATTTTGAAACGAGGAAGAGGAAATTTCCGGTTTTCCAGGTAGGATGACAAATAGTGAAGGAGTTTTTTCCTCGACGTGGTTTTACTGAAGTACTTGAGCATCGTAGCTGAAAACCCCGAAATTGTATATGCAGTTGCTGCAATTGGGAAGTGGGAAAAAAATCTGCGTTGCCGGGTGCTCTGTAGACTGTAAAAGTCAGGCAGCTATCCGTCAGTAGCGGAACTTCACTTGGTTGCGGATAGAAAATGACGTACCGGAGTCGCAAAAAACAATAATTTACGCAATAACAAAACAACAATACGCAAAAACAATTATAATTTACAAAAAGCAATGACACAAAAAGGGTAGTAAAAATAATATTTGTTGCTAACGTAGGCCTGTCAGCCTCCATCGCTATCACACCAAGATTATTCCATTCCTGATAACAACTACCTCCGGTTGGACCTACATTTTGGTTTGAATAATTGTGAACATATAAAAAAGTAAAACATTGCAAGTTTTCACCATGACGTGTTTGGGGAAAATTATATTAAATTGCAATGAAAAATTGTTTTTTCTTTGACTATCTGTACCTTTACTGGGTAACAAATTTTTTTCCCACTCTGGTTATGTCATCACACATCTGTTAAGGATATTAGCACTGGCGCTCTGGCAGACATCCATTCTTTACATTCCAACATTGTACTGAATGCAGTTCTGAACTAGGAAGAAAAAAATGGCGCAATTAGCTTTAGCCGTTAGCATTACCTCCTTGTTCTTTCAAAATAATTTTGAATAATCTTTGACTCCATGAACAAATGCATTTGAAGAGTTAAAAAGAGTTACTGTGTGGAATAAGATTTCATAATTGCAATATTGAATTATGTCATGTTTGAGTTTAAACGATCTATTGAATGTTTATTTCAAGGCAGTGGCTACAGAACTGCAGTGACTGTGGATCTTCACATTTGAAACCTTATTCGACCGCCACCTGTAACATGACGGTAATACACAACGGGAATGCAGTAGGCTTGGTAGAAATGTACTAAACGAAAAGGTAAACCTAAACCTAACTTTAACCCTTTAACTACCGCTTGCGCCACTTATTGTAAAGCTTTGCAACCCCATACCTCACCAGTCGATGAGCTAGAGAGCTGTTCAAATCCTCAACAGATTCAGAAAGTCTTGTACGTAGTTCAGGTTAAAAAATTTTTTTTCGTTTTGAATGAGGGTTCTCTGTGGATGACGACACAAAGGAGAGATGTTTTTAGCTGAGGTTACCTGGCCCTGGATACCAAACCACAGAGTCATTTTTTTGGCTCAAAATTGTTTTGGAATCTAGAACATCATCCGAGTTTTTAGAGCCATTGATTGCCTTTCTAATACATCTGGATCCAAAGTTATGGCCCAAGAAACAAAAGTAGGTAAAAATTCTATTGAAATGGAAGCTGCCGTGTGGTCAGAGGTGGGCAACCGCTACTTTGAAAATAGCGTTGCTACCGCTATTGCTATTTGCTGAAAATAATAGCAACGCTACTCCTCCTGTTACTGAACAAAAATAGTAGCAAGCTATTGCTACCGCTATTCGCTGCTGCTACTTTTGGTGAACTTTCAAAATATGTGCTGTTTTGCAAAAGTAGGGGTTATTTTACAATCTCACCTTGAAATGTGTTTTAGCTACCAATTTTGTTGGGTGCCCCTTTTTTGAACAACCATTAGCTGAAAATTATAGTCATTAAGCCGTTATGATTAGGAATTGTTCATTTTATAGCAAATGCACATATAAATGAAATTTAGACTGCTGACACACATAGAGTGCATTTACTTTTGTAAGTTGATTGCTGTAGATTTATCAATCGCCTTTATTGCTGCTTTCTCACTAGAGTCGAATATAGAACTCAAGATAATAATCAAGCTATAAAAAGGTAAAAAATTCCTTTTAACAAAGCTTTACGCATGTGTAAGTTGAATCAGCCCCACAACCAGGGTCAGGGAAAACCGGGCATTTGCATCCGCCCCGAAGTTTTCAGGCATTATTTTAGATTTTATAAAAAAGGTGATGTTGATCTTTGGTTTTAGTGAAGGCCCCTGAACAAACTATTGACTGCATGTATTGCAAACTGAGCTCCTTGTCTCTCCATGTTTCGGCTTATTCACAACAACAGCTTTGAATAGGATGTAGAAAAAAAAAGTTTATATAGCCTGCATGTAAAGATAGCCTATTTAGATATCGAGAGCAAATTGTCCAACCACCGTTTTGTTAACATTCTAGCTTTTGAAAGTGCAATCTAAGTGTTGAATGGATTGGCTACAAACGTGCATAATTCCGCATCAGCTGTAAAAATAATCCATGTACGATGTGTCACACACGAAACTAGTTTCCTTAACGCAGCAAGTTGCAATTGATTCGCTTGGGGTGGGTCACTGTTGTGACTTAACTGTTATTGCTGAATGAGGAGCGCAAGCTTGAATCATTGCAAGAAGATGGGAGCAGAACTAGACAGGAGATTCCTCAAACAGCCTGCTGCAAAGCTAGAGCCTGTAATTGTTGTATATGTTTATTGGTAAGCATATTTTTACTATCATCCCCAGCCTTTTTGTCATAAGAAATTTTAGATATGTGGTTCTCAAAGTGGACGGAATCACCCCCTAGGGAGCAATTTTGAGGGGCAAGGGGGTGATAAAACCAAAGGAGGAGATAGGGGAGAAAACAACACAAAGGGGGCATAAACGCTCAACCACTAATGAATTGTTGGGTTAACTTCAATAGCCTACTGTTATCACATGTTAGTTTCTTGCAATTTTTAATTTACTACGTTCTTCGTTGGAGCTTGTTGTTAAAGCACGTTATCTGTTAAATTTTTACTCTGGATCGTCTGTGTGTCCAGCTGCAGCATGGCTATTTTCACAAGAATCCTGAACGTAATAATAGCGTCATAATACAGTTGCTTAGTTAAGCTATTTAATAGCTTGGTTCAGCTATTTAATACTTCCATTAAATAAAAATCTTTAAATTTACTACCTTGTGTGTGGTTTATCAGGCTTGGAAGCGCAAACGACGTGTTGAGAGTGTAAGGGGAGGATAGAATAAAAAGTTTGAGAAACACTGTTTTAGAGGTACACGATCATCTATCAAAATGCTGAAGGGGTACATAGCCAGAGAAAGTTTGGGAATCCTTAGCTTTGTCAAACTTACGTTTTTTCATCAACCTTGCTGTGAGCCTGTGCACATCACTATTTGTTCAGCGAAAACCTTAATCTTTCACCAGCGCAAAGTTTTCGTTGCTGAGCTTGTGACCGCGTTGCTGAGCTTGTGACCGTTGAAGTACCTCCGAAAATACAAAAAGTAATGAAAACCAACAACGCTATTAACTGGAGTGATAATATTGTTTTTGACGGTTCTCAAACACGGTATTTTTTTCATAAGACTAAATTGGTTCGATTCCAAAAAGCGAATTATGCAGTTGTTTTCAGTTTAGTTAGTGCAATCCGTGCTACGAAGCTCAAACTAAAACTTACTGCGACCGCTTTTGCAAAGATAGTGTCTCCCCAAATTAATTGCAACATGAAAGAAATGTCATTACGCCTATACGAAAAAGAACACGTGGTGTAGCAAAAAAGTGACATTTCATTATCAAGGTAAGTTGCAAGAACTTTGCCGTTCTGGTTTGAACGAAATGAAATAGGCTACGACCATGCAGATTTCAAACAGCAGTCTTTTGTTTAAATGTGTTGCAGCGACAGAAGTGACAGCACTTTGCAAAAACAAACAACTCTTGAGGACAGAATCGCTTTTGATACAAACTATTTTCACAGAATACAGACAACAAGAAAATTTGCTAATGCGAGTTATGAGCCGCATTATGCCGTTACTGAAAGACATCTGATTTTTCTGCACATTTGCAAGATGGTTCTGCAAAGCAATCAGTGCTTTTGTGCTTTTGTATGTCTTGTAAGATATATTAATTGAAACAGCGTTGAAACGACTGTAAATGTCTCCTAAGTGAAGTTCCTTGTGAAAGATGACTATCAGGCATAAAAATGCTTGGGAAATGCAAAGTATTTTTGAAATCAGTATAAAATTATTTCGGTTATAGAGCAAATTCACCATCTCACAACAAAAATACCAACCGATTTAGATGAAAAGCTATGTCAGTTCAATCGACAGATGCTTTTCGCCATGCGACAGAATTGGTGGGTACAGAGATATGGAGTTTTTGTCAGCATTCCCAATTTTACTTTGCAGAAAGGAGAGGGTTGTCTTGATTCAATTGTTGAAAAAGCTATCATGAAAATGCAGAAGAAAACTCAACGGCATACGAAAGGCTTAGCCATGCAGTTTATCGATTTTTTGCACGCCTTAGAATATCAACATATCAACTACACGCTGGAATTATATTTACTACATTGTTTCTACCCTAGGATAAGAAATTTTCGCAAAAAGTTTTGAAAACGCCGTGAGAGATTATTTCAAAAAAATGTTTGCCCTGATACGAAAACAGCATATTATTTTTCGAAAACTCGTCAGAAAAATTTTTTGGAAAATTACAGTGGCAAACGCGACATGTTTTCAATAAGTTCTTGAAGATTATGTGAAAGTACAACAAACGAATGAAAATTGAATTACACATAAGCAAATGCTAGCTGCAACACTCAGCACTCCTGTGGTTTTATTACAAATGAGCAAATGTAGCATGTTTGTTTTTGCCGTAATATTTCCAGTCTTGACTCACTGGTTTTCCACTGCACCACCTGATGCTCGGATACTTGCAAGAAAAACTTTGTTTCAGCAGCATTACCTAAAAACGCCCTTTTGAATGAACTACCCTTAGCATGTGAGACAGCTTTTTCCCTAAGAGCTGCCGTCACGGCTTTCATCATATGTCTAAACACCAAATAGGAGTGAGTGATCAAAGCACATTGGTGATTGGATTTGCATGTTGCTTTATACTCCAGATTAAATTGTTGAAAGCTCATACTTTTTTCAAATCTGTCAATGTAATTCTGGTCCGTTTTGCAAATGCTGTTTTGCCTAATCGGACATGTTGGAAAAAATTTTACACAAACGTTTGACTTGCTTTTACCAACGTCGATTTTCTGTTATGCTACCAGAACATTTGCAAGATTGGAAATAATTTGCATAACTTCGATCTACTAGTAAGTTCACATTACACGGAACAGTTTCACAATAAAAATGAGAATTGTTTACTTGCTTTCCCAATAAATTTGACGGTCTGTGTTGAAGAACTTGGTAAAGTCTACTCAGAACTGCAATACAATATCACGCCAACGTATTCACAATGTTAGCTCTCACTTGGTTGGCATTCACAAACTGAAAATTGGCCACTACTGCAATCTTTTTTTGCTTTAATTGAATAACTTGAATGTGGTGATTATCACGTGCTATTTTTTCTGAGCGTCAAAGCCATATCCTGTTTTGTAACTTTAGCAAAAAACTTGCAATGGGTTATGCACACAGCCAAATGCGCTGAAGTGAAACCAAACTAAGAAAATGTCATATTGACATATACGTAAAAACAAAAAACTGGAGCTACACATGCAGTAAAGTACTGTCTGAATCCAGTGCAGCATTTACTCCAAGCATTCAACTCATTTTTGAGGAGCTTTACTAGCAGCAGCAGCAGCCTATAATTCCAAGCCCGAACTGCTTTAAGATTGTTAACGGCGTTGGTTTTTCCGAACTAAAATGGAACCGATTTTTTAGGTGAAAAGCAACTGGAGCTAAATCTTTCCTAATGCTGTTAGATTACTGTAAAAAATCATCCTAAGTCAACACAAAACAGTGAGAAGAGCAGTTACTACCTATGTGTGCAGACGGAAAAGCTCTTGCAAACTTTTTCCTTTGGCCACCACTCATGCCAAAGTAGTGAATAGTGGTAACAGTGAAGTGCAATAGCTTACTACCACATTATTTTTTTCAAAAAAGAGTGGCGCTATCGCTCCTGGAAAATTAGCTCGCTACTGCCCACCTCTGCCCGTGGTGTACTAGGGACTTTACAATTAGTACCCCCTGGTGAACTAGTTCCAAACTGCAAGACTTCACGAATCTTCAGAGGGTTTGAATAGCTCTCTAGCTTAATCTGCTGCCAAGTAATGGCTGGACAAAGCTAGGCCTGAAAAGCTAAATTATTTTATTTGTAAAACTTCTTGTTTTTTGTCAGAAACTGGTTTTGAGCCATGATTTTGGTCCCAGGTATGCTAGAAAGTCAATCAAGGACTCCAATGACGCGGGGGATTGCCTAGATTCCAAAAAAAGTTTGAACCAGAAAAATGGCTCGTTAGGTTGGCGCCCAGGGCCAGGAAAAGTTAGCCCAAAAGGTGAAAACATCTTCCCATTGTTACGTCAGCCACAGAGAACTCCCACTCAAAATGAAAAAATTTTTTAAAAAATCTGAACTACAAGACTTGCTGAATCCGTTGAGGATTTGAATAGTTCTCTGGCACAATCGACTGGAGAGGTATGGGGTTGCAAAGGTTTACCAAAAAAGTGGTGCAAGCGGTTGTAAAAGGGTTAACTCTAACTCTAACCCCTAAACCTAACCCCTCTAAACCTAAACTTTGGAAGCTTGAAAAAAGTAAAGAAAAACTGGTCCCATGAATTGAAACGTGCAACCACTACTACCACAACGAAAGTCGCCACGGTGAGAGCCGAACCGAAAACCATTGGCATAGCAGATGTGAGCTCATCTGCTAAGCTACCACAACAGTGCCGCTTGAGTGACAAAGTCAGCATTTTATTTGAACCATGTCATGCGAGGTGGTTCCGTAGCCACTTCCTTTATTTAATGGCAATGGTTATAGGTTCGCCTGTGGACCTTCATATTTGGAAAGTTATTCATCCACCACATGTAATGTGACAGTAATGCATGATGAGTGTGCAGTAGACTGCACTGCCACTAGGCTTGGTAGAAACATACTTAACCTAACCCTAAACCTAAAGCTAATCCCCAAGCCTAACCACAAAACCTAATCCTGAAACCTAACCACAAAACCTAATCCCTAAACCTTACCCATAAAGCTAACCTCAGCCTAAACTGCCAATCTGGACACAAAAGTTTGGAAACTTTAGGAAAAAGTAAAGAAAAACTGGTCCCATTAACTTAGCTAACCTCTAAACCCTGAAGCTAACCTCTAAACCCTGAAGCTAACCTTTAAACCATAAAGCTAAACCGTAAATGTGACACAAAAGTTTGAAAACATTTGAAAAAAGTAAAGAAAAACAAGTCTTACTCTCATGAAACATGCAACCACCACTGCCAAAACGAAAGACGTCAAGGTGAAAGTTGAACTAGAAACCATTTCCACAGCAGATGTAAAAGCATCCGCTACGCTACCACAACGATACCGGTGACGTGACGAACTCAGCATTTTATTTGAACCACATCATGTGCGGTGGACACATAGCCACTTATTAATATGGGCTGATTCCTTTTATTCATCTCTGGTCTTGGACCACCAACCAGACAAATGCTGATAGGACAACTGTCAACCAGAGATGATCATAGAGTGGGATTCCAGAGTGGATTCTTGCCGGAGTTTGCATTTTAAACTGGAGCTGGAGCAGAAGTCAAAGATTTATATTCTGCTAGGAGCCGGATCCAAAGTCAACCTTAAGGTCTGTCCAAGAGCCAATCAGAATTTTTAAGGGAGCTGTGACAATTTCTGTAACTTTACTCCACAGGTGAAACAAGCAAGGAATCGATTGCAAATTTTTGATAGGAAATTGATTTCATGTGACACTATGCACCATCAATCCTTACGTGCATCTGCAAGCAATGTTGACAGGTGAAACGCTGAAAGACTAAAACAAAGTCAGAGAAAGTAAATAACCTGAAGGCTGTAGTGACAAATCACACAACATCAACTGCGACAATTAAAACTGGAAATTATGTCTCACTTTTTTACTTTTGCAGTAAGTTTTGAATCTTCAGTGAATGCATTTAGATGAGTAAGATGTAATTTCCAAATCTCAACAAAACAATAAGCCTTTTGAAGACTGAAAATGCCAAAACCAACGTGAAGATTTAAACAATTTCTTCTCAGAAGTTGGGAAATCCCTATCTGCAAAAATAAAGCCATCCCCTACCACCTATAGACATTTTATTAAACAAATAAATTCAAAGAATTCATTATTTTTTGCTCTTACTGATGCATATGAAAAATGAAATCTAATAGTTTCTCCCAATGACATCCCATCCAAATTTTTTAAATTAGCTACTCGCATTTTGTCAGAATGGTGGTCCAATTTCTCCAACAAATGCATGGCTATTGTTGAATTCCCGTATTCTTGGAGAATTGCCCACATCACTCCAGTTCCTAAAGTTAACAGCCCAAGTTTCTCGTCTGAATATAGACCAATATCTGTTCTCCCAAGATTGTCAAAGTTATTTGAAAAAGCTCTTTATCACAGAGTATACTCTTGTTTGACAGAACAGTCACTAAGTCACTCAATGGAACTAGCCATTACAAGTATTTATGATGAACTGCTCAGAAACTTTGATAACAAATTAATAACATATTCTTTGTTTCTAGACCTATCAAAAGCATTTGACTGTTTTAACCATGAAATTTTACTTGATAAACTTTATCACTGTGGCATAAGAGGTGTTTATCATAAACTATTCTCAAGTTTTTGCATAATAGAATGCAGTGCACTAAAATAGGGGCTTAATACAAAAGGATATCTTGCGGAGTCCTTTAGGGTAGCGTTATTTTGCTTTTCCTTATTTACATTAACGAGATTACAAAAGCTTCCTCTTTTCATACTATATTTGCTGATGATATTAATCTTCATATGTCAAACTCCTGTTTTAATGTTTTTCAGATAACTGTTAACCTTGAACTATGCAAAATAGACCACTGGCTAGGAGCCAATAAGCTTTCTCTTACTACAATAAGACAAATGTTATGTTATTAAATTCTCAAAGACACAATCTTACTTCATTTAGAGTTAGGCATTTTCCTTAGTGATAACCTGAAATACCTAGGTGTTCTTCTTGGTATTAAGTTAAGCTGGAAACCTCATATACAAAAGATGAAAACTCAACGATCAAGAGCTTGTGGATTTCTATCCAAACATAAACATTATACAACACACTCTGCACTGAAAGTTGCCTACAACTCATGAATCCACCCCTACCTTAGTTACTCAATCCTCAAATAGGGACGTGCTTCAAACGCAACCATTCAGCCTCTCATTAAGCTCCAAAATAAAGCTATAAAAATAATAAGACCAACTAACACAGGATCTTTAGAAGAACCTTTCCAGCACTTAAACATTCTATGCTTTCCCAAACTTTATACTTTATCAGTAGGCAAATTCATGCACTCTTATTACGACAAAGTGCTTCCAAACCATTTTAATGACTATTTTATTCCAATCAGCTCAATTCATTCTTACTCCACAAGACTATCAACCTCTTACAACCTGTTCTCTTACATTTGTTGGCCCAAAGTGTGGTCTTCAATACCAAACGATATTACGTGTTCAACCACTTTCACCTTTAAATGGAAACTTAAGAAATAAGTCCTACACGAAAAAATACACAATTATGGACTTTAGCAACATTTCACTTATCCAGAAAAAAATACTGTGAATTTTGATATTTTCTAATTCTGTGTATTTTGTATGTATGTATGCTTTTTGGTCTGTTTTTTTTCCTGTGCACATTCCATTGTTTTTGGTTTGAAAATACACTCCATTTTTTCTGTTTTGCTTTGTTTTTCTTCTGTACCTCATCAGTTTTCATTACTTTTTTTGCTTTTTTGTTTTTAGATTTTGTTTAAACGTATTCTTAACCACACCAAATTCCTTCAATTAAATTCGATCCACTCATCTGTGTACAACCATAGGCATGTGCTTTCATCTGTACATTTTCTTCATCATGTTCTATATTTGTTTGTTTTCCTAATTGTGCTTATTTGATCTTCAACTGCTGTTTTTCAACACTTTTCAAAAAGTGATAAACAGAGTTGGTTGACTAGATGGCTGCCAAGGTCCTTCATCAATCCTATATTACACAGCACCCCTCTTTCTTTACACTGATCAGCTAAAATGCCATTGCATTTTCATTTGCTTTAATGTTTATTGATGGTTGGTTTACTTAGTGTGCGATGGCTTTTTATAGTGCTTCTGCTTGTTGACTGAAATCGTTAAAACATTGCCAGTGTGCCAAAATGAACTAGGCTACAGTACAATAATTGTTGGTTAATTTCTTGCTGAACACCAAATCAAAAAGTTGTGTTAAAAAACATCTAGGCTACTCGTTGCTATGCACTGACAAAGCATATGCATTAAAGCTATCTGCGGTAAGATTTTACAAAGATACGCACAGTCACAAACCCACATTATATGGTACCTTCACCTACTAATGCAGGACCACAACATGGTGGCAATAATGCTCTCTTGAACTGCTGAGTCATTACGGCTGGTAACAATTTACAAAAATATGCACAATCACAATCTTAGTGCATGTGGTTGTGGATATTAGGATTAGTGTTAGGTTAGGGTTGATTTAGGGTTAGGTTAAAATTAGGGTTTAGCCCAGGTTTTTTAAGGTGTTTTATAGACCCGATTCAGATCCCTAGAATCAGAGAAAATTATGAAGTGAAATATCTGAACAGATACTGCAAACAATGTTATGAAATGGTAATAATGGATGCTTCGTTATGCATAATACACAAGACACATTGTATGCATCTGTTAATCCATGGGGTCAATAATATGCAGTTACTGTTATTGACACTAAGATCTCAAGTCTTGAGACTGTCACTGGTGAGCAGTTTTCTTCAGGTAAGGCTCTTCAGCTTGTTCAACAGTTTTTGCAAGACAAGAAGAGCTCTGCAAATTCGGGTCTTTAACGGTAGTTGTGCGATGGTTGCAATCTAAGACTTGAAGAGAACACCTGTAACCTTTTTTGACTCTTGATTGCTATGAAGTTGCATGTAGGCTATGCCACTGTCAACAACTTCTGAAACAATTTTGCAGATTTTGGGTGTGTAAAACTAAAGGCAGTGTCTATTTTGTCATCAGAGGCAAAAGCACTGCTGGAGCTATTTTGCTCTTAGGCAAACCTCATTATTTGAATTAGTCATGTGACAAGGATGAAACGCTTGGCTTAGTGTATGGTCTTTGTCACATCAAAACCCTAAACCTTAAAGCTAAACCCTAACCCTAAATGCAAAAGCTAAACCTGAAACTTTGTACCAAAAATTGCTCGCATCAAAAGCATCATCTCTGTACTGGCAAAGCCAAAGCAGATAGTGAGAGCCAAATCGACAACCACTTGTACAGCGGGCATAGACACTAATCACTTGACTACATTGACTGTGTTGCTAGTGTCACAAAGTCAACATTATATGTGGACAAAGCTGGATACAATTCGAAGGGCAAAATAGTCCCAGCAGAGCTTTTGCCATTGATGGTAAAATGGACACTTCCCAAACAAAGGTTTTTAAAATATTTACACTCCTGCCCTGACATAATATCTGAAGAATATAAAAATTTGATCACAAATATTATAAAACGCATCTCAGCTCAAGTTATGCGCAATGGGTAAAAGCTTTACTAAAGAATATATGACAAAATGTTTTATTTATTTGTGTGTTTGGCTATGACACAAGGTCCATGTCACCCCAGTTAAAAAGTACAGGGGTACAGAGATGCTTGTATAAGTTAAGTCGAATTTTTGTGATTTTCAACCAAGCTGGATTGGTCATGAGAGAGTTGAATGGATGGTGGAATAGTAACTTAAATTATTGTGGTACAGAGTAGAATACCATGGTTGAATACGACCCCTAACTTGATCAGCCTGAATTCATGTATGGAAAGGGATATAATTACTGACTTGCATCTATACACAAAACAACAGCAGCAGTCGGAATAGACGTGCAAAAATTTTAAGCATTTAAATCTTGTTAGAATTTCAAAAATTTAATTTCAATAAAAATCCAACTCTAAAACATATTTTTTAGGGAAAGTGTTTTTAATTTAATCAAAATTCTGGAAAAAATATTTGTATATAAGCACCTTTGCAAATCTCAGGTGGAGAATTTTCAACATATTGCAGAATTAACAACCTGTGTGGTAAATCTAGCACATCCACCACCCTGAAATTCACCATTTTGTTTGTGCTATACTATCGCTTCATTCCTCATAGTTAAAATTTAGTCGATTGAAGCTAAAAAAGTCAAGCTGATCTGTTGCTAGTTCTCGTCAGTTTAATTGACTAAATGCTCAGATACCCTATGTTGCACATGGTAAACCTACCTGAAAAACGTTAACAATAAAGATACTTTACTGTGTTGAAAAATGAATGGAGCGTGACAATTCATGCAGAAGCTTGACAAGGTCATTGAATATAATTTTTCAGCACGACACTAAAGTTCAAATAAAAAAATTGTGTGTGCACTTGTCGTGGACAGAGTCCAGCCTGGGTAACTGTTGTACTATATAATCCATGGGTCACTGTGTTGCTTTTTCATGATCTGTGTTGGTAAAAATTGTTTTTTGCCTTTGCTACATGTGTCTATTTTGTTATGCCATAGCTGCTGCATGGCTTTCTGGTTCATAATCTCCATTGTCACCTACTTCTCTCACCTATCCTATGTTATGTGAATGACTTGCTTATTCATCTGCATATCCCTTTGAACTCTTTATGCAATACTTGCCCATCATAATCTATATTATGAAAATGAATATTATGTACATGATTCAACGTTTGTGTACCTTTGCGTGCTTTTTGCTACTTTTGTGTTTGTTGTTCTGTATTTGATTTGTCTTTATTTATTTATTTTGCATTTTTTGCCTATGACTATTGGACAAACATCTAAATTACAGGGTTGATGTAATTGAACCTGACCCAAAGAAACATTCAGGAAAAAAAACACTTTTAAATTACCCAATAAAACACATCAAGAAACCTACTTTTCATTTTTCCTTTAAAAATCTACAATAAAGTAAAAAGTAAAATAAGCAGCACACTTGTACAGTTCACTATAAATTTTTTTGATTCAAACAAAATGAAAAGCAACAAAATTTGAAGGACTTCAAACAAAACAGAAGGATTTATCAAACAGTTGTATAAATTCTAATGGTTATCTTCTTCAACTCTGTAAAATCAGTATAGTTTGACAAATATTTCTACCTTCTTTGCACCCAACCTGTTTCTGATGTTGGACCATATCAAACCATATATTGAAAAAATATGATATGTAGATGCTGTGCCTAGCAGGATATGCACATAAACTTGATATGAAACTGCAGAAGTTGTGTGGGAATGGCTTTTCTCTGTTTACTGTGTGCATGCTTATTAAATGCCACCACCTTGATGGAGTGAACTGACCAACAACACTCTGAAAACAAAGATGCAGGGTACATTTCTTGAATAAAGGTCACTTAGGGAATGACTTGAAAAGTGGCTGTTTGTACCACCAGTGAAGGGGTCGAGATAAAAAGTGACTGTTTGTATCACAAGCATAGGGATTTATTTACAAAGCTTTTTAACTCACCCACTAGCTGCTGGTACAAACAGCTGATTTTCAAGTCAATCCCTATGCTGGTGGTACCGACGCCACTGACCAACCTTCAATTTTGAATGCCATAATAGATATAACAAGTTATTATTGTGTAATTCTAAAAATAATGATATTGCATGATGCAATAAAAACAATTCAGAATGGATTTTTGTGTTCTTAAAAAAAGAAAAAAACCTTATGAT
>JGI24158J21664_10008165_pt1 | contig 13921 bp, 9 predicted proteins | sample Ectturendosymbi3_FD_21664 | JGI IMG/M metagenome (IMG submission 21664) | reverse complement strand
CATGCAATAAAACCGTTGGTCCGGGCATCACCAGACCTCTGCATCCCTTTTGGTATATTTGAGTGAAATCTGACGTAGGAACTACTCAAAAACTTTGACAATAAATTAATCACATGTTCCTTATTTCTGGACCTATCAAAAGCATTTGACTACTGTGACCATAAAATTTTACTTGATAAACTCTGTCACTATGGTATAAGAGGTGTTTCGCACAAAATCGTCTCAAATTTTCTGCATAATAGAACGCAGTGCAGCAAAATAGGGACATTTAAATCTTCATATGAAAGGATAATCTGTGGTGTCCCTCAGGGTAGTGTTACAGCACTTCGCCTTTACTCTTCCTAATATACATTAATGATATCACTCAAGCTTCCTCTTTTCATACTACTTTATTTGCTAATGATATTAATCTTGATATGTCAAACTTCCATTTTAATGTTCTTCAGACAACTGTCAAACTTGAACTATGTAAAATTGACCACTGGCTCAGAGCCAACACACTTTCTCTTAACTACAATAACTAATTTTATGTTATTAAATTCTCAAAAACACAATCCTACCTCATTCAAAGTTATTATAAATAACTATAGCATTTCCCCTGAAGATAACCTGAAATACCTAGGTGTTCTTCTTGAAAATAAGCTAAGCTGGAAACCTCATGTACAAAAGGTGAAAGCTCAACTATCAAGAGCTTGTGGAGTTTTATCTAAACTCAAACATTACACAACACTATCTGTATTGAAAGTTGTCTATAACTCATTAATTCCACTATTACTTACTCAATCCTCAGTTGGGGCTGTGCTTCAAACGTAACAATTCAGCCCTTCATTAATCTCCAAAATAAAGCTATAAAACTAATATGACCAACTAAAGCGAACATCTCTGGAAGAATCTTTCCAACACCTAAACACATTATACTTTCCCAAACTATATACCTTATCATCAGTAGGGAAATTTATGCACTCTTACTATAACAAACTGCTTCCATGTCATTTTGGTAATTACTTTATTCCAGCCAGCTCAAATCAATTCATTACCCTACAAAACTATCCACTTCTAACATGATGTTTTTACCGAGAGTCAACTCTTCTTCAGTGAAATGTGTCCTAACATTTGTTGGTCCAAAAGTGTGGTCTTCAATACCATACTGTATTAAGTCTTCAACCACTTTCACCTTCAAGTGGACACTGAAGAAGCACCTCCTAGATGATAAAGATACGTAACTATATATTTTAGCAACCTTTCACTTATCAAAAACTAAACGCTGAGAGTTTCGGAAATTTGATTAATGCAATATTGTCAGGGCCGGATTAAACTAATGCGAGGCCCCAGGCCAATCTACTTGTGAGGCCCCCTCAATCATTGTTGCGAGGAATAAAAATGGAAAGCGTTAGTCAATTGGTGAAAATTCGAAAATGACGCTCTGAAAGTACAGTCAGAAAAAATTCTAAATCATAACAGGAGTGCCCACGATCACTGTGTTTGTTGCTGCCTTCGACGCAAAAGCGTTCAGTTGCACGGAATTGTTGAAATCCTACTTGGCTGGCGGGAACAAGATTATTAACTGCCACAGGCAAACCAACCGAAATCGCCACAATTGCAATATTTGACAAAACACATGGCCTACGTTTTTTATAAGAATCACATATGTTTTTTCTTATCTGTGTTCAAGAAAAACAAACACTCTGCACCTATAGAGTATGTGTGGCGGCAAAAAGACTTTAAAGCACAACGTGAGAACCACGTTGCAACTCGCTTACCACGGCTGTAAAAATCTCTCACACACGAGCAAAACACGTCACGTAAAACGCACCCAAATGGTTGTAACTGTTAGGTTCGCGATTCGCGTGTTTCTTACTTTTTCAGACTGGTAAGAATCGAACGTAACTAAACTTTCGCGTGAAAAGATGTGAGGTTTAAAAACCAGAAAAAAGGTCGCCAGAAAGTCTTGAATAAGGGATTTAAATTTGCGCAAGGGGACTTGACATTTTGAAAATTTGATAAAATCTTTACTGATTTATAGTGTTTCATATATAAATTTGGAACGGATGAGCTCACCAGTGCCCACCGTGGCGACTGGACTGGTTTAAATTTCGCTTATGTTGTCATTATTGAAATACGTATAAAGAAATAAAAATCTAAAATCATCGAATCAAGTAAGGCTGAACATAACACAGTAAAACAGTGAAAAAGGTTTTGTCTTGGCCTTCTTCACAAGAAAATTATCTAAGAATGCATTACAATGTGTTTGCCTAAGTTTGTCACTTTTAATATACCGAATGCTTAGTGTGGACAACCTCTCCTGGAACATTGCGACCCTTTAATTCACTTTTAATTCTTTTGAAACTTGAAAAGGACCTTCCGCTGAGCAATTAGTGACCATCAAGCTAAGAAACAAGGCTTCGTGGTTGGATGAACTGAAAACCACTAATCTAAGGCATCAGAACCAAACGCGCTTTTTTTGTGAATAATAATTAAGACATAAATTTTTGACGAAGTTTAATCTAAATGATCATATACCGACCATTGATTCTAATTGGCGTACCACAGTTTGTTGGATGTCCCCTTGGATCTTGAGGCCCTAGACTTAAGCATATGTAGCCTATAGGTAAATCCGGCCCTGCATATTGTCTGCTATTGATGTATCTTCATCTTTTGTTTCTCGTTCTTTCCTGTGCGCATCCCATATTTTGACATGTAATTATAAACCATAGCTTTTTGTTTTGTCTTGCTTTTAAACTTCATAAATTTTTTTTCTTTTTATACTTTGTTTGAACATTTGTTGGACTACACCAAATTTCCTCAATTAAATTTGACCTTTGTGTACATAGGCATGCTCTCTTCATCTGTAAATTTACTTCACCATGCTCTAAGTTTGTTTGTTTGTTTTTGTCTATGTTTGTTTGTTTGCTTTTTGTTTGATTACCAACGATTATTTTCTTAACACTACACATAAAGTGATAAACGGGGTTGGTTGACTAGATGACCGCCATGGTCCTTCACCAATCCTATATGACACTCGCATTTACATTAATCAGCTATTTTGCCATTGTGGTTTCATTTATTTTGATTTCCAGTTCACTGACAATTGGTTTCCTTATTGCGCAATGGCCGTCAGTACCGTTTCTTTTCAATAGCTGAGTTATATGAAACGATAATAAACTTGAAACTTGCAAATGTTTACGAAATGATTTACAGCAGCGCAACCTTCCCAGAGATACCAGCGAGGTCACGAAAGCGAAACGTAATGATGCTACGTGCAATAAAGCGAAGCCATCCTTTTTGAAAGCAGAACGGGTCTTTTTCTTAAGTCCTACGAAGCCTATTGACTGCTTTCGTTGCTACAAAACTGGTCCGCCAAATGAAAATGTCTGGCTCCACATATGGGTGCCATTGGAGTTTTTCCACTTTTGACAAACATCCAATTTTTGCCATGTACATTATAATGTGATTTTGTAATTTTGCACTGCACTGAAAAAACTGTAATAACATCTCTGAAACGTCACGGTTTCTTTCCTCAGACATTTTCCCAACTGGTATGCAGTTTTTGCTTTAAAAAAGCTTATGCACAACCTGTTTTATTGATGAGTGCAACCAACTGAACCAAGGCACATGGGGTTAATTAGCTTTTCGTACAAAATCCTGCATATTACACGACACTTTAAGGTAATTCACTACAAACTGCCGTCATAATGTGGTATCCTTCACTAAAAATGCCTTCATAATGTGGTATCCTTTTTCCATAATAACATATGTAAATCTGCCTTGAACGCTTCAAACAGCTGCACAGCAAGTCTGGTTTAACGTATCAATACGAGTGTACAACTCGCAACTGATGCCGCTGCTGCAGAGCAGTTGTGAAGCCAGTGAAAAAAAGACAGGAAGAACGTTGTTGGTCATGTGACACTTAGCGTGGCAGTCAACCGTTACGGGTAGTCACGTTGACACTTCCCAGCGGGCTGGCTGCACAGTAAAGCAGCCAGCAGCGGTAGTATTGCTGACAGGCACATTTTCGGCAAGAATATCTCCAACTTGTAGGCTATTTGAGAGACATGTTGCTTCTTTTTTCTGTTGCACTGCCCTGCATGAACTCTTCTTCTCTTCGACATCAATTTATTTTACCTAATTTTGGCGCGCTGATTTATAAATGCTTTCTTTATGTCCATCACAACATAATTTGAAATTCTGATCGGTACTAATTTTTTGCTTTTGGTGCATTAACTACTGATTTTTTTGTCAAAGCATGTAATTATGAAGATACAGTTCGGCATCATTTGTTACTGCAGCGATTACTTGTCTTTAAACATATAATAAAGCAAGTTGTTATTTTTGCCACAAGAAAATTGAGTAGTCTGCGGAACAGGTGGTTGGAAGTGTCCAGGCACTCACCACTTTTAAGGGGGCCCGAGATGCAAGGTAACGCCGACTACTTTACTGCGTTTTCAGCGTTTCGTTATAAGTTGCATCATCTTAAAAAAATTTTCTCTGTGCCTGACTGCATTAAGTCGTAACTTAAAGATAACATGTCCTCAGTCCGTAATTGATGATACTGATTAACCATTTTGTGTTCATAAATTTTCTAAATCTTACTGGTGGAGCCTGGCAGAGATGAGCGGACTGTGAAATTTTTCAGTCCGAGTCCAGACCTGTCCGATAAAATTAAATCCAATCCAGTCCTGATCCGCAAAATTTTTGAAAATCATCAATCCGATCCAGTCCTGATCCTCCCATGTAAAATCATGTATTTTTATTTTGCCTCACGAGGCAAAAGCACCACTGGAGCTATTTTGCCTTCAGCCAAATGTGATTGGTTGAAGGCAAAATAGTTGCAGCAGTACTTTTGCCTCATGAGGCAAAATAGACATAACCATTTGGCATTTCCAAAATTTATCAAGGCAGTGTCTATTTTTCCTCATGAAGCAAAAGCACTGCTGGAGTTATTTTGCCATTAGGAGAATTCGATTCTTTCGATTGTTCAAACGACAAAAAAGGATAAACTTGGATTAGCATAAAGCCCTTGTAACATGACCTAAAACCCCAAACCTGAAACCAAACCTCAACTCAACACCCAAAACCGAAACCTAAAATTAAACCTAGACCAAAACCTAAACCTGCAACTTAATCTGCAAACGTAACCCCTAAATGTAAGCCCAAAACCTGTGGTTTTTCAACAATTTTGAAGCAGCGACCCATTTTGCAACTCAATTCAACCTATCGACCCCCTTCCGAAATTTTCCAGTCAGACATAGAAAATGCAGTTGTGTTTGCACAATAGAAAATCACAACGACTAAAAATAACGTACGATATCACTATGCTTAACAAAAATAATGTATTAAATTCATGCACATGGCAGCATCAGTGAGGGAGGCCCGTACCGTTACAAATAACTCCACACCACAGCACGACTCATTCAAAACTAGGATAACTCCCAAGTTAGCTACAGCAATCAGGTATCAAATTTACAAAAGCAGCACATTTTTAGGTCACAAAGTTATTCGTGCGTTGCCGAACGCAACAGTACTGTAATAGTTGTAATCACACTTAAAACAATTTGGAATGAAAAAGTAGGCTATCAGTTTTACCAGGTAACAGTAGCGCAGCCAGAACGAGACCGAAGAGGCCATGGCCTCCCCCGAAACAAAATTGCTCATATCTTTGATGGTACTTTGTATCAATTTTCAGCTGTTAGAAAATAAACGGAAGTAACAATCGAACTCAAGACGACGTCAATGGCTGACGACGTCATTGACTGGCCCATCCCGAACAAAATTACTGACTGCGCTATTGCCAGGTAATCCTATTATTTTGACTACGACAAAAAGTGATTCTACGTACGAAATTTAAAATGTGGAAGTAATTATGAAGATATTTATAAGAAGCTCTCGAGACCCTAGATAGAAGGCAAACAACACCCAGCTTGAAAACCACTGCCCTAAACCTCAAACGTTTTGAAAAAACAGCCTACATAAGAAGCATTCCCATCAAAGGAGTAATCTCTTCAAGCTAAGCCAAAGGAAATGGTGAGAGCAGAACCAACGAACACTTGCACAACAGGCATAGGCATTAACCACTCAACTATGTTCACGTTGTTACTAGAACGCAACGTTATATACGTGGGCAAACGTGGATATAGTTCGAATAGCAAAATAGTCTCAGCAGAGCTTTTGCCATTGATGGCAAAATTACACTGCCATTTAGCATATCTGTAAAATCGGATCACAACTAAGATTTTTGATACGTTCAGAATAATCACACTTAGGTGTATTTGTGGGGCATTGCGTGCAAAAATTTATTTTCTCAGTCCGATCCAGTCCTGATCCGGCCAAAATTGGCTTTAGCCCTGATCCAGTCCTGTTCCGTGCTCATCTCTGTGAGCCTGGAGCCCACGTTACACTGTTAGGCTCCAGGTTGTACTTGGATCACTTCAATGTTGTTGCATCAGGCACAGCATCTTTGATGCAATCGATGCAACTGAAGTTCAGCAATATTTTACTTAAGAATGACATGTTTAGACCACGCAGACTCCTGTTACTGCCGAAAATAACAAGTGACCCGGATCCGGTTTTTCGCAAATTTGAGTCCGGCTCCGATTCCGGTGTCAAGCGAAATTTTTGACTTGCGAAATTTCTGACTTCACGCCATGTGCGCGTGCACAGAGTAATATTCTACATATCAAATACGCTGAGAAAACTGATGATTAAGGCGAAGGGTTCAGTGTTTGGGTGTGTCGGGTTAAAAATATAAATATAATTGAGGTCTAACACTAAGTCCAATATTTTCCTGTGGTTATAGTTATTCCCGTACTGTAGATGTTTGTTCTGGGTATCTGACATCTAACCAAAAAGTTTGAATTTACACAACACATATCAAAAAGAGTAATCGCCAAACTTTATTCCTTTACTCTGAGAAGCAAAATTACTGATAAACAATAATAGGTCAGAAATTTCGCCGAGGTTAGAAATTGCGCTTGACACCGGGTCCGAATAAAAATGCAGAATCCTGCAGGATTTGATTCCGGTACTCTAGATCTGTTGCCATCTCTTGTGTAAAGTGAACGCAGAGGCACAACGATGCAGCCAATAATGTTTGTGGTGGTGTTATGGGTTTTTGCTTGGACAGCAGGAAAAGTTCTGAAGACTCCGCAGTATAAAGTACAAGTGGAGATTGAGATGCTTTTGTGTCAAATTTCGATGTCCTGAAGTCAGAACTGAGCAAATATGTCACTGTGCAAAGACTATTCGATCTTTTCAAGTTTTATTAAGTCATGCATTAATTTTTTTAGAACGATAAGACAAGGTTTCAAATTGTGAACACTTTGTTCTGCAGAGAAGAAAAGTGCTGAGTCTAGTTTGTAAGCTACAGCCAGTAGCGTTGCCAGCCCAAATTTTTTTTGGGACAAATATTTTGACTTTAAGCGAGCAACAGTATTTTGTTTGGGACACCGCTTCTCAAAGCACAGAACGACAAGGTATGCCAGAAACTTGGGGGCATGGCTTCCTTGTTCCACCCTTAGCTAGGCCTATGGCTACAGCAGCATGTTTATGGCCCAGGTTCATTTTTTGGTCACACAGGATGAGCTGCAGCATTTGGAAAGAGCCAGTCAGCTGCGAAGTTACAGGTGACAATCGCAATTGCACTCGCTGGAAATGAGTGATTCGACACATTGCTATGCTAAATGTGGAGCTTAGATTGGGTTTCACTCGGCGGTCTTGACCTGTGTCAAAAGGATACAAGCAGGAAAGTTGATTTTAATATTGGATTTTCTGCAAATTTAAAAGAGTGCCAAACATAAGTACAGGAATCTTACGTTTGGTTGTCATTGTTATATTTTCTATAGGTAAGCTACACTTAGGTGATTGACGATTTAAAAGTGGAAAATCGATCAGCTCTTGTTTGAAAATTCTTTCCAATCCTGTGTACGCAAATTGAGATTTTTATGGCAGGTTTGCGTCGTAAAAAATCATATATCTTTTGTTTTGAAGCTAGTGGCATTGGCAAAACATCTGCGATAAAAACACAGCGAGTGTGGGTGTTTATGCAAAAGTTTATTCCAAGCCAGAGATCCCTGATGACGTCACGCAAAAAATCACCCATGATGTAGGTCGCAGGCCTAGGTTGAACACTGGACACTATAAAATTATAAAAAAAATTTTCCAGTATGAAATTTTTTTGTTCGCCTACGCATCGAAATATACAATGCTTTTCATCGAGCTACGAGCATTGCAGTCGTCAGACCCATAACCAGGGGCTGGGCAACCGCGCAGTTGACCCCCTCCGAAATTGTCAAAAACATGTTTAGTTGTTATGTACAACCACAAGTTGTAATTATATGGTCCCCCCTACGAAAAAAAATATATCAGTTGGTTGCGAATTTGGTAGTCGAGAATGGTTTTTGTTCTCGTAGTTGCTGCTACATTAATTGATTGATTGGTTGATTGTTTCATATAACTAAGCTGATATAAGCAGAAACATTGCAAAAAGCCATCAAGCAAAGAATAGTAATTGTCAGTGGAAATTAGAATAAATGCAAACACAATAGCAAAATAGCCATTTAATGATGACCAGATTTGTCACTCTTTCACATAGGATTGAACAACCATGGAGGTAATTTGGAAAATTAACTCCGTTTAAACCCCATTGGCAAGGGTCAGAAAACAACAGCTAGAAATGAAATGAGCACAGTTAGAAAAACAAACGCCGAACGGAAAAATTAGATAATGGAACAAACCTATGTAAACCGAGTGGGAATAAGAATCTACATCTATAGATACGATGCATTCAGCAACCTCTAAATCAGGTATTCCTGACCTGGGACCCTTGAACGCCTTGGGGTCCAGGAATGTGTTTAAAGGGTCCTTAAAACAAAATCCCCCCGGACACATCCGTTCTTGAATACTTCGTTTTTCTGCATATAACTGCTTAAGATGGAACAAATCTACACTGTTTTGTTCATTTTTACATTGTTTACTCTTGATTCTCGACAGTTTAATGTAATCAATAGTTCAAAAATGAAAAATTTCAAAACTATTCAAGAATTTTCAAGGACGTCGCAAAATATTCAAGGACAACAAGATGTTTTTCAAGGATCAAGAACATAACGAGTTTTGATAGCGAATTCAAGGACAGTCCTTTGGCGATCAAGGACGTCTGGCAACCTTACATCCCGGGCAATCAACTTGTATCCTAACGCAACTCTTTCAACTTCTGTTTAGTCAGAATCATGTCAGAATCATAAACTCATTCATTGCAGTTCATTTATTTGCGGTTCTTGCATTTTATTTTCATCCGCGTCAATTCGCGCCAGACAGACAAGCAACACGATAAGAAAGGCTTTTCCAGACATTCCGGATTACATCATAACTATGACGTGCTAGTGACGTCACACACAGAACCATGACGTAGGAGCCAGGAAAATTATGCGGGGAGGGCGCGAGGATTGCCAACTTCGATACTTGAATGGGTTCAGACGCTCATGACAAATTTGCCAATAATAATCGCCGCGCAAAATTTGGGGGGGTGGTCCCGCCTTCTCTCCTCCTTGGCTACGACCCTGATGACGTGACCTACGCCCTACACCCATCCGTCTACGTAATCGAGCACGTGACTCGAACAAGATTCGCTGTCGTTGCAGGCTGCGCGCACACGCCCAGTGCAGGTGCGCAAGGGAGTGTATTATCCTTTGTATTCAGAGTTCTGCAATATGGCCTCAACGGAAGCGAAGGACAACGCCGATCACGGAACGGCCAGCATCAAACAACGCGGTGGAGTGCCAAGCAAGCATTGTTCACCGCCTGTGACCTGCTCAGTTGAGAACTACTGGCCACCGCTACTGGGTTGTTAATTACGTAGCCTGCTTTATAATGGCCATAGCGCGCAGGGGCGCATACAGCCTGTAACCTTAGGGGGGGAGGCGATAATATTTGGTGGTCAAGACTCAAAACGGCGTTAGTTACCGAAGTGAGATGAAGTGTACTTCACAACACTGATGTGACAAAACAATGGATGGCAGAATGGTCTTATACGGCGAACAATGAAACATTTCGAAGATGACGAAAGACTAATTCGGAATTGGTTTTGGTGTGTTGTTTTCCGAGTTGTACAAAATCATGGTGAAGAAAGTTACTTTCGTAGATTTTGGGAGGGTCGTCACAATCGCTCCCCCGTGGATCTGCCACCGATAGCGTGTTTGAAATTTCAGTTCGCGTCCTTTCTCTTAAATCTAGTCTATCATTTTGCCCGCACGCTTTTGCTTGCCGCTTACAGGATTGAAAATACGTAAATGAAGCGAAATCGACTTTCCCAGCAAAACACTGCGAGTAGCTTTTCGCTTTGTGAAGGCCTGTTGCTGAAATGCGGACATGTGCAAGTCCGAATCAGCGTGAAGTTATGAAAACAGAGCACAGTAGGCGGATTCCACGATATTTCAACAGCAAACCGAGAGCCTTCAATTGCCTTTGTATTCAGGTTTTCTTTTTTCTTTAAATGCCTTTAAACCTTCCAGTCGATCTTTGGTTGGTATGACCTGCGAGAAAAACGTTCGCATTTACAGTCAAACCGATTGCTGTTCTACTGCACAACAAAAACGCGCTGTAGACCGCATCAGGTTACAACACACGAAAAGGTAACAACGACGAACCGCTGTAACAACAGTCTTCACTTTTCTCAGACTTCGCTTTCATTGGACACAGACAACGAAGCTTGAAACCTTTCGCGGTTCTCTACTGACCACTAGTGGCACTAAACTGTCTGTAATTTTCATCCGACTTGATATAAATGCACCCAAGTACGATCACGTTCGTTACATGGGTCTGCTCTTTCAACATTGATCTTTTCAATTGCCTTTGTGTGGTTAAACTTTGTCTGTAGCACCGAGTCTTGAAAGACCAGCCATGAATTGGGAGCAAGCTTAAATTAATGTTGTTAAAAATGAGCAGTTAACTTACTAGCAAGGGAGTTCGATGGCGGCAGGGATAAAAGGTTAACTCCGATAAACTTTGATTGCTCAAATTTAACCTTTCTTTTGTTATGGTGCAGTACAATTAGCATGCAGGATTACTAAAGGCACTTTGCCAATGCAGGTTTAACTTGTTTTCGTTTACATATCGCAATCAAATATTAGATTTAGAAACAATTACGAGGTAACGAATGTCGAAAGGCAGCTATTCGGTCACTGTAAATCAATTGTCCACAGCATTCATTTCTACTTATAGGATCGCACCTGTGCATAGCAAGCTTCTTCGAACGCCAGGCCTGAAGTGATGTCCACGTCTAAGCCGCGACTGATGGCCTGCTTCGCCATTCGAAGGGCCACCGGACCCTGAAATGAAAGAAACAAAAGTTGGACTTTTCTTCGCTGCGGCAATGGACACTGTGACGTCAGGTGCGGTCAAACACAAGACGTCATCGGCGCAATTGGAGCGGAACGGAGCTCTTCTGTTTACCAGTCACAGAAGTTGCCTAATAGGTCTTGAAGAAGCGGTATTTCAGAACAAAAGTTCCTGTTTTTTGACCGACACATTTGTACAAGTCTCCCGGAGGAGCACTTCGTGTATACCGAGTACATCTTCCTGCTTTTCCGCCAACACAAGGCTTTCGTAATTAACCAAAGTTAAGCTTTTGAGTTCAGACAGTATTTTTCTGCGATAATTTTTACTCACTTAGGAGATCTTTTCAATCCAAGTGCTATAAATTATGACCAAGACATTTTTCTGCAAGTCGAAGACGAATTCGATCATTCCCAAATATAACTACATCAAACTGACAACGACTGTGTTGATTTGTGTTTTGCATATTGTTATGACACAAACCCAATGTCAGACAAGCAGAGTCTCAGGCTAGTCTCTACAAACGTTTGCAGCAAGTAACTCGTTTCAGACGCGCAGAACGATATAAACATACTATGAAAGAACATATCGCTCTGTTGAAGAAAACATTAACGTGAAAACGGTACGGCGGTACATGTAAAAGAAAACGTGTCAGTGTTGTATGTCATGTACTGACAAACCTTTCGATAGGGTCGCCACCAATGCATGCACATGACTTATATACCTGCGTCTTTATTTCCTTGGCCAGTTCAAGAGCTTTCAAGTAGGCAGCGTCGCCGTTTTCATTTTGCGTCACAACATGGTTGACCAAACCGATCTGGTGAGCCTGAAACAATACAGTTTGCATCATGTGTGAGGGGGAAACGCGAAAACGTTATCCGGAAATGCACGGCAACAACAACGCAACTGGAAATGTTACGGAAACGACTATATTGCCGCGATCAAGATGAAACCATTCTTGCAGCAGCAACAGGAGTGTTTGGGGGTTTTAAAAGATAAGCATTTTTGGCCAAAGCGCAGGATTCCACCACATAAGCCGTTTATTGCAGCGCAGTATTTTGACTACAACAAGATCTAGTATAATATCCTAGCTCACTGCCTCTACGACATATCGGCATCAAGACGACGTTAACGCATGGTTGAAGTGCGATACAGGACATGTAAACGCATGCAGCAGTCTTCATGTAGCTTTTGCCGCTGGTTCAAAGACCGCAAAGAGGAAGTTTGCAAATACCTTGGTGTAGTACCTCATGCCTCACTGAATATATGTGTTAGGAGCAGGCAAATTTTGGGGGTGCGAAGGATTTTTGCCCGAAAAAAATTTTGGCCATATTTTGTGCGAATATTTTCTCATGAAGACCGTATTTCAGATGACGCGATGGGCGCCATTTTTTCAAACCACAGCACGTTGGGCGCCATTTTTGCTCGTATTTTCTTGGATTTTGCCTAGATCTTCAGGGATTTTGCAAGGATTCTCAGGGATTTTGCGAACGTTTTCACAGATTTCGCCCAGATTTCCATGGATTTTGCCCGGATTTTCACCAAATCAGAACTTTTGGGGATGCGCTTTCACCCCCCTGCACCCCGCCTCCTACACCACTGTCACTGAAGGATGACAGTGACACTCATAGGTAACTGAAATCACTTTATCGTTTAGCTAACAAGCTAAGAGGCACCTTTTCTCAGTGCTCCACTGCAGTTGAGAGCGCTCTGCTCCGTGCGCATTACATGCCGATGTGTGCCTGCCGACTGTTAAGCATGTACAGACAGTCTGGTGTTGAACGCCTTAGAGTTACCGGCAATAATGCCTACTGCAATTTGCATCACATCCCAAGGAACGTACCGGGGTTTTCCGGAAAGCCGCCCACGGGCGCTTATTTTAGGTGGGCGTTTGTATGGTGCTAGTATTTAAGTTGAATACCACCGTACCGGTATTTGTACCTGCCACCTTTCACGGTACGTCCAACGTTATACTGTACTGAGTTTGAATACTATTTGTAGTTGTCACCTTACACCAGTGGTCGGCAAACTTTTTTTATCGCGGCCCAGATAACCTTTTCAATAGCTATTGAAGACCCACTATATTTGAAACCGCTAGAACAAAACGTGTGCATGTGTAGTTGTTCAGGCACAGGCGATATGCAACTGCCGTATAACAGCCCGGGCGGTTATTTGGTTCACGTCTTATTTTCCCAATGTGTCTATTTTCCTATTAACAGCCCTGGGCGGCCTTCCGGACAACCCGGTAAGTGTTCGCCCATAACTGGTCACCAATTTCATCAGAACTTCTGATGCCTTGCTGAGAAACAATTTGTATGATTTTGTTAAACGGCGCGCACCTTCATCTAGAATTTCTTTATCCGTTCACTTCAATTGTCTAATTCTTTTCACAAAATTCCCACATTTGTAACGCTTCTGCATGACGATGGCCTAATGCAGTAGTTACTGGCAGGCTTGTCCATGGGAATGCCATTCCTATGGGAATCCCATGGGAAACATCCCGTGGGATGGGACAGCACACATTTGTATTTCCCATGAGACTCAGAAATAGAATGAGAGTGTCAGAATGTTACTGAATTGTCATACTTAGACTATA
>JGI24158J21664_10008163_pt1 | contig 13923 bp, 7 predicted proteins | sample Ectturendosymbi3_FD_21664 | JGI IMG/M metagenome (IMG submission 21664) | reverse complement strand
CCCACTGTCATATTTTGCGATCCGCATCCAGAACTGAATTTTCAAAACTCAGTCCAGGTCCAACTACAGTCAAGAAATATTCTAATGTTAAGTCCAAAAAATTAACAAAATGCAGATTTTCAACAAGAAATGCCGCAGTTCATTTCCATTATTTCATTCCAAATCGGGTCCTGATCCTAAATTTTTGAAACAATTTACCGTCTGGATCCAATCCAAATTCAACAGAAATCGTTATTGTCCGGATCCAGTCGAATCCAAGTCCCATACTCATCTCTTTAATGCAGTGCATGCCTTTTAGCGAACAAGCTTAATTATTCAAAACTTTTAATTAAGTTTTAAATCATAAAGAGGAGGAAAAAAGGAACTTGTCAATGTGTGTTGTTAAAGCCTTCTCACAATTTAAGTTGTTGCAGCAGGGACGTGACGAGGGGGGGGGCAATTACTCGGGCGCCGAAAAATCCCAACAATGTCACAATAATTTTTTCAATACACAGCAGTACATTTCCTTCCGAAAGACCTCAAGTTCGAACATGGGGGAGCCAAACTTGATTCTTGCCCCGGAAACCATCTTTCCTTGTCACGCCCCTGCTCACAAAATAACCTTTCAAACGTGTTGGTTTTTGGTATTGATTTCAGTAACAAAAGTTGTGGAAACACGCATGCGGAATGGGAAATAGACATTCGAAATAGAGGTGTTCATGGATTGGATTTTCAATCCGGAGTCTTGCTTCCAACAGGATCAGGAGTGAGGTTTCCTTATAAAGCCGGAGCCGGATTGGATTTTGATTTTGTGTTTGTTGAAGAACCGTTAATGGTTTTATGCCTGACATATTTAGGCATACCATATTTGTGTAATTGAAAACGGGGACGCTTCAGAACAAAGAGCCTTAACAGATAAATTATGTGGTTCATATCTTACTTGGAGTATAAAGCTATTTTGGATTCCTATGGTTAAGACACCAAGAAAAACTAAAATAATACATTTTGCTAAGAAACAAAACAATATTCAAGCATTTTTTAATTTGCACATTCACCCAACACAATCATACTTTTCTGAAGAGCGTAGACAGTACTTTCTTCAAGAAGTGTCTATTCAATTTTATTTTCTCGTATAAATCGCAGCAGGAAAAGTCAGTATTAAATTTACAGGCAATAAGGACTTTCACATTCTGTTTCCATCAGACCACATGTTTTTCATGTTGGCTGACTGCATGCCTAACCGGGACTTTTTGGTTGACTGACCGGGACACCGGGACAAAGCCTTTAAACCGGGACTGTCCCGGCTAAAACTGGACGTATGGTATACCTACTTATATTGTGCGTAATCAAACAGGAGTCGGATTGCTTGTGTCATTTTGAATGTTTTTACAATTCTCAGAAACACCAATTACTGAAAAAACGCGTTCAAACTGGCTGCTTCCTGCACAAAGACACTTTGCGTCAGAGTCATACTTCAAAATGGCTTTCTAACAGATTGCAAACAATAGGTGGTGCGCACAAATCTCTTGACTCCTTCACTTAGCTAAAACTAAGGGTGGTTAAACATCCCACTGTTTCAACCTACCCCGTTCTCTCCTACTGTATTTACCTATAGTCCCCATATCTGTGTTGAGCACTCCTTCCACAGTCCTGCTCAACAATGAAAGTTAGAAATGATTCGAGAAAACAAAATTAAGCAAATTGACATGTTTTGACAGCAAGTCAAGATTCGATTATTCATCGCCATTGGCATGACTGGAAGATGAATGTGATGGACGCGGACTTGGAGGTGGAATTGCTTGGTTTGGACTTTAGCTCCAGATTTATGGCTTGTGATCATTTTTGATAAGGTACAGGCCAAGCATTGGGTTCTAGGACTGCAGCCACCTAGACAACTGCCACCTTGGAGTAGGACATTTTTGACCAATGAGCCATTTTTTACATTTTAGGTCCTACGTCACAAATTTTAGCTAGCAAAATACCAAAATTGAGCATAAATACTAATCATCTATTCCTCTAGCCAAACATGAAAAATCAGTAGCATTAATTTCAAGAATTGGCAGAAAATTTGATGTGAAAAAATATTTCTTTGGCTCATAGGTCCCACATGTGTTGGATCAATGAACCACTGGTGTTGGACCTTTGAACCACTTCCAAGAATCCTGTCATATTTAGAATCGGTACAGCGAATTTTTCCAAAAGCAGGGATTTCAACAACACAATTTATGCAATGTAGCGAATTGGAACGAAAGAACGTAAATAACGAAATGAAGCGGACTACGGTATATCTACNGAGATATGAATTGAAAAGTCACTGTTGCAACGCTTGTTTGCGCCGACACCTCTGCTGTCACACAGAAACTTGCTGGTAGTTGCTTGAAAGCTCGACGATAAATTTGTTTGCGGTAAGATTGCCAAGTATACGTTTTCTTCACAGAGCTGTCAGTTGACTGAACACAACATCTTTCAAAATTTTCGCCACCCTTCTTTGTCTGAACTGCCCCGTATGATTCCGGCAAGTTGAGCCCCGTGTTGACCACCATTTATGTTGCAGACCCCGGGGCTAAGGTCCGAACATATAAAAGAGAAAACACTGTTCTTTTCAAAGTTCGATTGTTTTCTTGTTTTGTCGTCGACTTCATTCTAAGGATATTTCTATTCACACATATTGAAATTGTCATCTTAATGACTAAGAAATGTTTCTTGCATCGTGCTGTATTGTTCTTATTATGATTCATAAAGCTGTACTTTTGCTGCAGCGAATGAACCAATGAACTTCATAACGTCAATAGCCCAAGGCCAAACGGCCTCGCGAAATATTACCACCAGTCAGAAATTTATGTTTTGAACACTTCACATCACCCTGAGTCGGTTACCACAAGTTGCAACCGTTGCTTAGCCTTAAAAGCATCTTCAAATTCCATACTGAAATAACTCGGCATCAAATATCAAAACACCAGAACGGCTCTTTGTGGGCTGCTACACATTATGGGTTGCCAGATCTACTTTTGCCAAGGGGCCAAATCTAGTACGGAAAAGATCGAAAAAGAGCCAAATTCCATGACACAGGACCAAAAAAAGTCCAACCATTTTTCTCAATTTATCAGCAGTTACAAAGTCATATGAACCCATACTTAGCAATTTATCAAATGGCAATATTCCTCAATCACAACTGGAGTTCAACAGCAAAACAAGCAATCCAACAAACACGTGCACCTTCGATAACACCCGTTACCAAATAAATAACAGTAAGTTTGGTAACATAACTGTTCTCACTGCTACCTCTTCCTTTTTGTTATTCAGTTGGTTTATGTTGTGTGAATCGGGCCCCACGACAGTTATTCTGATGAACTTACTTTCATATTACCTCAAAAACTCCGGATCCCAACAAAATTTTGTAATCGAAAACCTTCAAAACTTAGGAATTTTGTGAAAATCTGCAAACAATTAGTTAAAAAAGTTTTTAAAAATGTTTCTCAGACAGGACCCAGGCTGGTCAGATCTAATTCTTGCAAGGGGCCAAATCTCCGCTGCAAAAGAGCCAAAGGGCCAAACGAAAATTGTGGGGCTAGCAAGTGTCATTTGGGACCAAATTTCTGCACTCTGGCCCCAAAAAGACTAACCTGGCCACCCTGGCCTGATAGCACACTAACAATTTCCGATTTTTTGACAGAGACAATATCTGTCCTGTTTGGAAACACAAATCCGTTTCTAAATTTGTTAGATTTTTTAAGAAATGTAACTTCAAAATCACCATCATCATCAGGAACCCTTAAGCACCAATTCTACAAGCTTTTTGGACTTACTCTTACTGGAATAAACTTTTACAACCAGTACCAACGCACTTCAATAATTTGTTCCAAAGATATGATCAACACACCACCAATTTTCGAATCTGATAAGAAGGAATCTTTTGCTGTGTCGCTGTCTGAATGTATTGAGTTTATAACATCAGTCTCATCGCTAGATATGGATAGTTGACGCTGACAATTTTCTGCTTCTTTGGTTTGTCTTTTGCTGTGAGTGAAAATTTGCGCTTAAATGCTTCGTATTACTGTGTTTAGATGATTGCTTCGTTTATACTGCGCTCAGATGCTTGGTATAACTTGGAAAATGGATCACGAATATCAGCAAGATTTATTTATATGTCTTGCAACGCACCTGTCTAATAGCCATCGAATGTTTTCTCACAGAACCACAATCTCATTTTTTGTTTTTTGGACGTATCGGCGTAAAGTACTTCGGTCAATATTATTATCTTTGGAAGTTCTTTTGCCGACTGATGTGATGTTCCATCACATCGCTAAAAGCCCTATTGAGGCCTTCTTGAGAAAAAATAGTTTTCAGCCCATACTAATTTTGATCTTTGAAAGTAAGCATGTTTAAACTGGAGGCATGAAACAATATGCAAAGAGGCCTCTGAACTACCGTGTTATGCACATTGGTCCCTTTCCCCCACAGTCTCGTCGCCAAGGGGAAGGGGGCTTTGGGGGGCTTAGGCCCCCAAGCAAAGCTCTAAGTCCCCCCAAATTGAATTATGCAGCACTATAAATCGTTGGAGTTTTTATCAATTTCACAATGCCAAGTCCCACTGAACAAATGCAAAGCCCCCATTGAAAACTTTCTGGCAACGGTTCTGTTCTCGCATGATTCCTAGCAACACCATTTTTGCATTATGTGTCATAGCAAAAACATTGTACGGTACCACATCTCAACCTCTTGCAGTTGTAATATTCTTACCTTGAGCATATCACATCTGCAGAAATTCTTTGGATGAAAGCTACCTGTTATTTGTAAATCAAAAATATACAGGCACAAAAAATTTACTTTCTTCCTTCAAAATTAAAATTTGCACATCAAAAATGGTTTCAGAGTTTTGAACCCTCTGGCAACAAAAAAGCAATCTCAATTTCACAGCCACAAACACACGAACAAACGTTCATCAGGTGGTGAAAAATAGCCTATGGTTATTGAGCCCACTCTGGTCAAAGATCCCACATAAGATTTATTTTGCATTAGACTCATGGTCCATGTCACAAGGGTACTCGAAGAACACGATGACACGAAAATGGTTGTTCATAGCGCAGTACAAAGCAAGTGTTAAATAATAAATACAGAGAGCACAGGGAGATGCCAAACAGCGAAACCACTCAACAGCTATAACTGCATTCATTCATCATGAAATAGTAATCCGGCAATTGGAAGAAAAGTGACATTTTAACGTCAGGTTTTGAAAAGGCTAAAATCGTCAGATGGGGAAGTTCACAGAAGCATGTAAATTGTTTTGATCATTGTTTCAAATGATTTTTGAAAAAAAAACTTTTTTTAGAAAAAACAAAAATTATGAGGCACCACGGAGCACACAGAAGATTGAGATTGCTACGCATAGGCAATGTTGGAGAAACACAGACAACAAAACAACGCACTAACAACTACTACAATTGGTTACCGTCATACAATAGCGTTAAATAATGCAGGAAAAATGAATTTGTAAAAAGCGCCAGACCTTCAAAGTGATCGGATAAAAAATTTTATGAAGACTCACATCGGCGAACGAAACCATACAGATAGTTTCTAAACAAGGCATTAAAAGTTCCGATACTTGATATCATACATGTTATTACTGAACTTAAGAGAGCTTGCCACTGCATTGCTCTTAACAGTGAATATTTTGAAGCTTTTGCTGTGTCAATTCCTGTGATAAGTTAACTTGAATTAGTGTCGAAACTCTTTATTTCTTTTTGAATCTTTGAGTCGGATTACATATGGGCCTAGCTCAATGGCAGTGACAGGATTTTGGACTTAGACATGATTTGATTCATGGATTTTGACTTACAGTAGATTGGATGTTGAAATAAAGTTGTTGGATCGGATTTGGATAGGAAAAACATAAATCCATTCATCTCTGCAAAAGACTAAAAGTAAAAGTATGAGGCCGACTGCCATGATCACGATGTGTGAATACTACATTAAGCCACGATCACGTGTCCAATGTAATTGATAATATGTCCGATGTATTGGCTAAATTCCCTGCCGAGGTGGAGTCTTTCAAGTTAGTTGCAAAAGTGCACAATTTCACCAAATCATGTAGGTAGTAAAGCCACATTTTCTTTTAACGCCGCTGCAGAATAGCCAGTCAGGCATTAGACTCGTGGATTTCGACCAGTAAATTAACATTATAGCACCTTCTTCATATCTCCAAAGGCCCAGGATGAATAGCAGATTGATCACTATTGCGGAAGTCCAGCACCCCGAATTTCATTGTACATCGTCTTTCTCCAGCTGTTTTGGGTTCCGCCGGATTCCTTTCCCTGCCTCATTTTATCCCAACCTTTCTTCACTACTGCTTCTTCATGACGGTGCTTACAAAGAGTGTCGACCATGCATTTTTGCTCTCTTTATGTCAAAGGGTCAAAGGGATCTTTTGCCGTTTTGATTCGCTTGGAATTTTCACATGCAGTACTCATAAGCTACATATGTGTGGTTGCAGGAAGCTGTTCCTTTGCAGTCACGTGCGCATGCCAAAGTTCCTCAGCCAATCACGACTTTTGTTTCCGGTGGATGTGCTGAATTTTGATCGTGTAGAAAGTCAGCAGGAAACAATTACAGACGTTTGAGGCAAAAACGTGTTCGTACATTCCAATTAGTTGCTTGAGTGTAGCTAGCAACAGCTTGTCAACTTATGTCACGAATAACAACGGAACATCAAACGTTGACATCACGTCTGGCATGACAGAAAACGCGATGAAATAATTAACACTTCTTTACGCGCTTACATATGGTTGTTTGTAGGGAGATGCTTTACTTCAAACTTCTTTGAGTCATAAACATTTAATCAGTGCGGTGAGATGTAATACCATTTGTTCTTTTCATTATCTGTTGTTTGTTTATTATCCAGATATAAGCAGGGCGGGCCTTAAGCCGACGCAACCGATGCAGCTGCATTGGGTCCCGCGCCTCAGGGGCCCCACGCGATGGTGGTTGGGCATGTTGTTCATTTTTGCCAGATACTCCTTGCGCTCTAGAATTGTAGAAAGGCTTATAAATGTCATTGTTATAGTGGTTACCGAAAGCGAGGTAAGTAATCAGTTCATGTTAACAGTTTTCTCCAAGTCACTTGTTCTTTGAACGAAAGTTCCGTTCAACAAGAGTGAAGTAATTGCATTTTAAGTTCAACTCGCTTGTCAGTTCGGTTTGATTGACGTAGCATCGCACTTGCGCTCGCCGCTCTATTGCAGAGCTTCCACTACAAATTTCGGCTTGATTGCGAGTGGTAGCGGTACACTGTCTAATGTTCAACATAGCAGCATGCTGTTAGTCATCATCCACATGGGCATAGCTGGGGAACACATGAGCTATGCCTACGCCCCATAAAAAGCTGTTGTTTTATCTTGTAGCCTACATACAGATCATCTCCAATAATTTGTCGCTTTTTTGTATTCATATAGTAATTTTGCTAAAATATCTTCATCAAAAAGGTCATAGCACGGTTGACAGACCACGATGACGTAATAACACCACTGGTCACAGGGGCCCCGCACCTAGGTCTTGCTTTAGGCCTCGCACCTGTTAGAGCCGGCCCTGGATATAAGTATGATAAACGTAGATTAAAATCCTTGGCTCCATGTTTGATGGTGATTCCACCTTTACAACAAGCGTTAAGCTTTTGTTCTTCACTGTGTTCTATTTGTTTCAGGACATCGGCACGTAATTGCAAAAAAATAAATGAAATAGTTATCAGAAAGGAAACATCATTCCAGTTTTAAGCCATTGCTGGCGTATATGATTCCCTCTTGACTAAGCTGTGACATCAAACCCTCAGGTTAAGCGAGTATAAACGCAAGATGTTCTTGTGGCACAAGGTCACAACAATGAACGAATTCATTGACGTATGCCAAAACTTTATTCGTTGAGCAATGCAAGTCCGCGCAAACCACTCCGTGCACTTGGCGAGGTTGATACAAACATTCGTAACCTCAGCGAACTGTATCGGATGCTGCATGACAGCAGAAACTGCGCTTGGCTTAAACTGTGATGCAACGTTGTCTGCGAAGCGTGACACCAGTTGGCGAGAAAAAAATCTTGCAGTGCACACCACGCCCTCGTCGAATGCTCTGTATATCCTCAGTAAGTCTGGTTTCGAATCGTGGTTCGTCTGATGCTGGTAATCAGTTTGATTTTATAGTGTAAATTGATCAAAGTAGAAAGTTCTGATCTGTGGTGCTATTTCACGTGGCCACGTGACCTCACGCTGATCGCGTTGTGAAGTTCAAAAAATGATTTGCTGCAGCAAAAGTAGAGCTTGGTGATAAAGCAAAGAATCCGGATAGCGAACAAGTCTTTTAATATCTGTAAATATACTAAATACACAAGGATTCCTAAACTGTAAGCGATAATCACAACAAAACCACCCACGTGAATCAAGTCATGCGTACATCATTTCTTTCTACAGATATTTAGGCCCCAGATGTTTGCAACAGTATCAAAGATATTTACGCCACCAGCACCACAATCAATTAAAATTAACAATCCAGTTTAGTAGTTTTAAGCTGACGAAGAGGTTGACTGGCGCGATGTGTCTCTCTGTCACAACGTAGAGACAGATTTCTTAGAGTAACATCGTATGTTTAACCAGAAGAGTGGTTTGTTTACTGTTTATCTGCAATTTCACCAGACGTGATAAGTACTTCAGACCACAGTGTGTATCGTATGCCACCAGCGTCTCGAAAACGCTACTGAAAAAGAAGAAAATGGAAATTTACAAACTGAAATTATTGGTAAGATAATAATTGAAAGATAACCCTTTGAAGTTTTCACAATTATTTATTTTATTTATTTATTTATTTGTTTGTTTATTCGTTTATTTCAGACACCTTTTCCATACCAGAAAGGTTAGTCAAAGTACACAAAAATACAAAATTGCTTGGCATAGCACATCGCAAGGCAAGTGCTAGGTGATACACACAGACAACACTGAAGACGAAGAAACATTGAAACAAAGCAACAGTGTCTACTGTATTCGGTCATTCTCATACAGAAGCGTTAGATAGCGTGAGAAGAACTGTGATTTGTAAAATGCATCAGACAATTGAAGTGAGCGGATAAAACATTGGATGAATATGCACATCGTTGAACAAAAGCAAACAAAATATGTCTCATCAAGGCATCAAATGTTCTGACAAAGCAGGTAACTTGATGTGGGCAAATATTTACATTCTTGAGAATGTAACGCTACATACGATAAACATTTATTTAATTTATAACGATTATGGGCAGTAGGTCTGCGCCTGGAGCATGGGTGTAGCCAGGAGGCCATGCCCCACCAAACATTTTTAGCCTATCTAGTCATTTTGTGCTTTGAGAAGCGGCGTCCCAAACAAATATACTGTTGCTCGCCTAAAGTCAAACATTTTGGTACCCCCAAAGATTTTGCCCAAAAAAAATTTTGGGCTAGCTACGCCACTGGCCTGGGGCTATGGATATGCCCTGCGTCGCGTCATGTCGAGCGAACAAACACATGATGAACACTTGACAAAAGATCACAAATACACAATAAACGAGCTAACACACTGCGAGCACACGATAAACGAGCTAATACTGCGAACAGTCGAAAAAACTTTTCCACATAGAAGCGAAATGATAACAAAGATTTAATACTGAATGAAGAATGAATTGGTACAAAAAATGGTAGTAGAACAGTGTTTTATGGTGAAGTGCAGCGGTTAGTAGATTGTAGTTCTAGATACTTAGAGACAGCACTGTAAATTTTTCAGTTGGCTTGAGTTTGAGCGAAGGGTGGCCAAACAGTAGAAAACGCAAAGGTTTTACATGATTGCACATTATATTTTGCAGTAGATCTCCAAAACCTTCTCTAAACAAAATTACTTTTACACACATGAGGAGATCAACGCGCAATGCAGAATGAAGGGCACAGCTAACTGGTAGATGCTCCTCGGATTCAGTGGCACCACATGAACATGAACAATAAGAACGCATATTATAGGTTTAAGACACTGTGACCTAAGCGCAGTCTACAGCCTATAGATGTAGTATGGGGATTACTGCCATGTTGATGCCAACAGTTTTATTTCCGGTCATAGTAAAAAGTTTCAAGACGTAATTTACAGTAGGAAAAACTAGCAGATTTGACAGCAACAGGCAATGTGTTCCATAAACCTGCAGCTTTGCGGAAAAATGAATAAAATGCAAATTTTTTAGCCAGGGGAATCTGGACGTTTGAACTGTCACGAAGCAATTACGGCCACTAATTTTTAAACATTTTCGAGGTGAGAAGATGTAGAGTTAGTGACGCCATACCAAATATTACCTCATAGCAGTAAATTAAGATTGCATTTTTTTTCTAATACTTAGTCTTACAAATGGAACGTCTTTTAAAACAGCGTCACAATCTGTAGTTTCAATGCACCCTGTGAATTATTTTTGTTGCAGTCGGGAGCAGTTGTCATAAAGAACTCTGCCACAATCAAAATCGACAGAACGAAAGGGAGATAATGTATAAAAGAGCAAATCCAGGCAGCAAATTTGCAATGGATTCAAGGCAGTTAATATGCAGCATAGCACGCTGATGAAGGCTTAAAGTATGCGAATGCCAGGAGAGACTGCTGTGGAAAAGCATACCTAGGCCCTTCTGGGAATTGACCTCTTGAAAAGGCATGTTTTTGAAAGTCAAATGTGGTGGTCACCACCATTGCTAGATACGGTTAACGTTTTTATTATATGGTATTAACGCTATCACCCATGTGTCAGATCACTTTGCCACAATTTAAAGATCTTCCAACAAAACTTGGTGCAAGTAGCTTGGACACTTGGAGGAAAAATATAAAGTGGTATCAGTGGCCAATAAGGAAATAGATGATGGCCTTTTGTCAGAAATATCATTAATATTCATAAGAACACGAAGGTGTCCAATGACGGAACCTCGCAATACACCGCAATTCGTATACGATAGGCAACTCCGAGGAGTATAATACCACACTGTGTGTATTTGCGCCACAGTTTGCAAACGTACGTTGGCAAATGCACACAAAACAGGGCGTTTTAACTGCAGTAAAGCACTGAGCAAAGGTACCCTTGAGTTCGTTTGCTGCACAATAATGTTTTTAGCACTCATGTAATGAATGTCTGCTATCTCTTCAGAAAATCAACCTGTTGTTTGATTTTTATGTAAAAAGATGTGGCAAAACCATGTGACAACTTTGTTGTGAATTTATCTGTATAAAGAAGCCGACAATACTTGTTAGCAGGCGAAATACTGCATATATTCTATACACGTTTTACATTTTCCGATGTATTGTCAGGAAAAATATTTTTCGATAGTGTACCCTCCAACTGAACTGAAGTCGTGAAACAGAGCGCAAAAGTCAATTTTATTTGGTTTTGTTTATACTCGATTTCCACACTCCTTGCGCAGTGTCAAGAGTGGTCTGCGGCTCCCATTTGCGCTTGCTTGCTCCGTGGGCCACGCGGCTGCTTTCGCAGTGAATGCTGCTCTGGACTGAAAATATGTTTGCAAGATCATCGCAATTCGCATCTGCATTGGAATTGTCGAAGTCTAAAACAGTCTGAAAACACCATCTGATCTAAAGTGAAAGAACGTTGGTGTTTCCACTGCGCCTTAATATTTATTGCTGTGGGCAAAAAAATACTGTTAGCGGACAGGCAACAAATCTCGAATGATTGAAAAAAAATTGGAATCTAGACAGAATTTTTGACACCAAATGCTCTAAACCCTGTTGTCAAATTTTGATACGATATACACAACGGATCGGCTTTTTTTCCCAAAAACATTTTGAAACGATGATTTTTACCGTTGTGAAGGATTTGTCAGGCTCTCGACATAGTAGTTATCTAAATGATTTTAACCTGTCTCTATTTTAATTATCTTCTGACGCAATCTAATTTTTGCACACCACAAGCAGATTAGAATTTTAGTTTAATGTAAGTTGAGATTACATAAACCAACGCGCATACCTGCTGCAGGTACAACAGAACAATAAAGTCATGCTATGACTTTTGATAATAATGCTTTCTGAACTCATTGGACCTGTATGAATTTTGAAATAGATGCTGGCTTAAAAACGAATCATAAGTTATACGATTTCCTGCACCCCTTGAAAGGATTCTTACAAACTCAATTTTCAATGACCATTGTGGATCAAACGTCGTTTTCATTACCGACAACCAAGCAACCTACAATAAAAACTATCGCCCTGGTTTCTGTCTGGATGCTCTGGGATCGCAGGATCGTTAACAGTTGCCAAACACACAGGATATCAAACTTTAGGAAGTGCTTTTTGTGGAGCTTAGCTACAAAAGAAGGTTTCTCTGTGTGGGTTAAACGCTTACGCTGTCTCGGCAGGCAAACTAACTGCGTAAGCCATTTTTTCAGACAGACAAGCGTTTCTGCGGGGCAGGAACAGACAATAATGTGCAAGTAAAAATCACGGGAGAAACGCAAGAGGAAACTGAGTGGCATACTTTGGATAATTGCTTTACCAACGTATTCGACGTGGGCACAGAGCAAGTTTGCAACATCACGCACAGCGGAGCGCAAATCGGCGCTCCTGTCATACTTTCCTTTCGTGAGTCTTTTTTTAATGCGACTACTTCGTGCAGACCTAAAATATTCGGTTATTGTCGTCATAAACAGGATATCATCCTTGTTCAGATTAAAATGGCTAAAACATATTGNTTTAACAGCATAGCAAACAGGTTTTCTTTATTGCGAACAATATAGCCACAATTATTGAATACATTGTTTTATTCGACGTTTCAGCTTAACTGNTTTATTGTATTTATATTTTTGATGTTGGTTTCNGACTAAGCTGNAACTCGAACAAAATAATGTATTCAATAATTGTGGATTTATTGTGCGCAATAAGAATTTACATCAACTCCGTGCATGCTTACCAAACAAGGTTTTGCATGAAGGCAGGGTTTGGATTTGTGGCTCCCTGTCTGTGAAAGGAAGTATAAGATGTGCAAAGTGTTTATCTCGAAATACGTGATTCATAAGGCATTTGCTGAACTACGAAATAAAAGATAAATAAATACAAATTGTTTATTTTACGTTTATGATGAAACCAAACGGATTACTTTTCCCTAAACTGAGGTCTTTTATGACTGAGTACGAGTAAATCAGTGCATATTTCTCAAAGCGATCTAGCCCAGTATTAAATGAAGAATGCTAACATAACAAGACGCTGTTGCGATTTCGTATTTGAAATCGTTGACGAATAAAACGAAGTTCACAGAACAACCTCTTTTGTCCAAATTGCACTATTACAGCTATTTCTGCGTTGTCTGGTCAAAATTTTCTCTCACCACGGCACACAAACGTGGAGCAACAACGTTTTTCTCGTAGAAATTACGTGTTTGATATTTCACAACATTTCTCGCAACCACTTTTTGTAGGTCTTCAAACGCACTTTTCGTTAAGAAGACTTCTGGGCATAACAGATGCTTGGATGTGTGACAGGGTAGACATTGAACACAATGGAGAAAATTACCCGTGCATCACATACGACTGGGTAAATACAAAAGAAGTGTCTTTTGCAGTTGGGAAAGGTACATTTGGCATGATTTGTTTTCACTGGTTCACAGTTTCTTTGATAAGATTCTTTCATGCATGACTGAACTTGGTTTGCGAACATTTTATCAAAGACCTTCAAGCAATTTCCTGCCAAAAGTCATTTTCAAGTGTATTTTGAAAAAAATCTTTCTTATAGGCGCTGCGGTTGCAGGGAAATAGATCACGTTAATTTAATCATAAACGGATCGTTCGAAACATGGCAGTGCCCTTCGATGACACAGTTCTCTCTGCTATTCACACCAGACGACACCTGACTATTAAATGACGACACCTGACTAAATGACGACACCTGACTATTAAATGTTAATAAGAAACATCAGGAATTTGCAGAG